>JGI24702J35022_10000998_pt1 | contig 17737 bp, 11 predicted proteins | sample TergutTh196P4_FD_35022 | JGI IMG/M metagenome (IMG submission 35022)
TGCAGGAGCTGCGTCGGGTGCTGGCTTCAGGGTTGCAGGAGCGGCGTCGGACGCTGGCCTCTGGTCTGCAAGCACTAAGTCGGGCGTTGGCTTCAGGGCTGTAGGCTCAACACCGGGCGTTGGCTTTAGGGTTGCAAGCGTGGCGCTGGTTATTGGTATCTGGGCTGCCGGTACAACGCCGGGCGTCGGTTTCTGGGCTGCCGGTACAACGCCGGTTATTGGTTTCTGGTCTGCAAGCGCTACGCCGATTATTGGTTTCTGGGCTGACGGCACGACGCCGGGCGTCGGTTTCTGGGCTGACGGCACGACACCGGGCGTTAGCTTCCGGGCTGCCGGAGCGACGCGGATTGCAAGTTTTTTCCCGCAGCTGGTACAAAACCGCTTTGCTGTCGACATACGCTTACCACAATAGGAACAGAAAATTGTATCCGAAGCTCCCTGAATAGAAGACGGCGTTTTCTCTCCAAGATTTGCTCCGCCTCTATTTTTTTGCGTCGGGGACGCTTTGGGCATCGATGCTGTTGAGCGCGGAGAGTCTGCAGTTGGTCGAGTCTCCCGCGGTTTGGCCTTATCAGACAACTGGTAAGGCATCGCCGGAGCAGTCTCAGCCGCAGATTGCCTCTGGTATGGTATACCCGGAACGGTCTCGGTTGCAGGTTGTTTCTGGTATGGTATACCCGGAGCAGTCTCAGCCGCAGATTGCCTCTGGTATGGTATACCCGGAACGGTCTCGGTTGCAGATTGCCTCTGGTATGGTATACCCGGCGCAGTCTCAGCAGCAGACTGCTTCTGGTAAGGTATACCCGGCGCAGTCTCAGCTGCAGGTTGCTTCTGGTATGGCATACCTGATCCAGGTGGACTCATAACTGATTTTTTAATTGGCGGAGGCGTCCCCTGCTCTTTTCGGCAATGCGGGCAATCATCATATGATTCGGCGTCATAAAAGTGCTTGTTTTCAGTGCATTTCACTATTTTCACGTTTATACCCCCATTAATACTCTTTCAAGTAGAACTACTATTTCAATGCGGCCTTCTCCGCACATCTGAATTTACAGCTTGTTTACGATTTACCGGAATCCAGGCGTCGGTCTCCGGCATTTATGAGCATAGGCGCCCCTCCGCGTTTTACCTGAATCCAAGTTAACCGATGACAGTAATCACCGTATAATTATCCATGTCATGAGCCGCTCCGTTCTTCTCAACTTCTGTTATCATTGCACTCGCCCACTCATCCGCATCCGCCGATTTCTTTAGCGCCGCGCACATTCTCCGCTCATCAATAAACTCCCAGAACCCATCTGAGCAAAGCAAGAACGCCTGGCATTCCGATAAATCGTATTCATCCGACACAGCGAATCCATATGAGTCCCACTCAACGCCAATAACGCGAAACAACTTGTTTCTATCCGGATGCCCGCGGATTTTCTTTTCTGAAATCTCACCGGTCAGAGCAAGCATTTGAGTGACGCTGTGGTCCAACGTCCTTTGTGCAATTTTGCCCTTCTTAAAAACGTACAGTCTTGAATCGCCAATATGTCCAAATACACATTTCCCATCTACGACTGCAAGAGCAACAGCGGTTGTTTTCATTCCAAAGTGCGCGTTCTCAACTTTTTGCATGTCCAATACATCTTTTTGGGCGGCGGCAAAAGCGCGCCTAATGAATTCATCGGCATCCTGCGCATCCTGTAAAAACTCACGCTCAAAAGCCTTAACCGCTGCATTAGAGGCTTCGTCTCCCCTACCGTGTCCGCCCAGCCCATCCGCTACAACAAAGCAAAAGTTTCCGCTGTGTTCAACGCAAATAGCGGAATCTTCGTTTACTTCCCTGTTTCCTTTTTTTGTCATCATTGAGTAATCAATACTCATAACACGTCTCCGTATATTGTTAACTGCTTTATTGAGTCTACTAAGAGGAAAAACAGTATATATCAACTGCTTAGACTATAATACCATCAATCTGATAGTCCGTCACTATGCTTCAAACCATTACCCAAACCCCTTTATGGCTCAATGAATGAGAATATCACTTACCATATTCAGCGATTTTCAGGAATCGTCAGTTGATTGAGGTAATCGAGTTTGGAGTATTCTCTATCCATATTGTATCTCAGATACTTTGGTATTACTTCAGACAATTCACGCCGCACCATTTCACTGACAGTGAAATTGAACGCCTCACTGGCTTTGCTTTGCGTAATATGCTTTAGCGCCCGCCGAGTACCTTCCGAAATGCGCACGGCTCTCCTGTCAATTCGTTTGCATCCCCCGTCGCCGCAGAGTACTCCGCTTGCCGCCGCACTAAAATACATATCGGCGCCTGTCGAACGGCAAACGGCGCCGTCATGTTCTCCCGCGTTGAGGCGCAACAACTCAAAATCCTTGCCACAGTTAACACATCGCTCTAAAACCGGTGTAAACCCGGATAACGACATCATCCTCAATTCAAAAACCCGGGAAACTATCTCCGGATCCTTCTCAGTATAACTGAGCATGTATAATGAGTTCAACAGCATTTTGAGCGCTTCGGGGAAGGGCTCCCCTTCTAATATGACGTCTCTTGAGACTTCCAAAAAGTGAATGGCGTAAGTGAGCCTAACAATATCATTTCGGATTTCATAGAAGTTTTCCGTCAATTTCCCCGATGTCAGTGTGCTGCGATTATTCTTATTAAACAGTTGGTATTCGCCATAACAGAACAGACCGGCGGTTGCCGAGAGTTTGCTTTTCTGCTTCCTTATGCTTTTAGCAAAGCACTCGATCCTGCCGGCCTCAAAAGTCAGAATAGTCAGGAATCTGTCCGCATCGCCAGTGTTTGTTTCTTTTGAAATAATGCCCGTAACTTTTTCGTATCCCATTTCAATAATGGCTCTTTTTCTTTGCTCGCATTTCCACGTTGCTCGATTTTCTTGCTCGATACGCTCTTATGCTCTGCCGCAGCGCTGTTTCAATTGCTCTACTGCTTTGTATATCCCAGCGTCTTGAGCATCGAGCCGCTGTTTCTCCAATCCTTTTTTACCTTTACCCATATGTTTATGTATACTCTGGCGCCAAGCATCCGCTCAATATCCTTACGCGCTTCGGAACCTATCCATTTCAGCACGGCGCCATCCTTGCCTATGATAATGCGTTTGTGTGAATCTTTTTCGCAATAGATTATCGCCTCGATCTCAAATAATTCCTTTTCTTCTATAAGCTTAAAACGCTCGATATCCACCCCAATTCCGTGTGGGATTTCTTCATTAAGCCTTTTCAGCGCCTTTTCGCGTATTATCTCCGCGGTAATCTCCCGCTCCGTCTGATCCGTAATCATACTATCCGGATAGAGTTTATCTCCCACAGGCAGCAGTCTTTTGATCTCATTCATCAGTTTCCCGGCGCCATCCCCTTTTACAGCTGATACAGGCACAATACAAGAAAAATCATGTACTTTACTGAACATATCAATCAGTGGCAATAGATTCTCTTTCTTTACTAGGTCAATTTTATTTATAACCAGAATAACCGGAATACCGCTCTGTTTTATGTTATCGATGATATCAGCGTCCGCCGCTCCAAGCCTCTGCTCCCCGGCGTCAACCACCAATACGGCGACGTCGGCTTCTCTCACTGTATTTTTTGCGCTCCGTACCATATGCTCGCCAAGTTTTGTCCTTGGCATGTGAAGTCCCGGAGTGTCGATAAATATAATCTGGCATTCATCTGTTGTTAGAATAAGTCTTATGTTTCGCCTCGTCGTTTGAGGTTTCTGGGATACTATGGAGAGATTCAACCCCGTAATCAGGTTCAGTAGGGTTGATTTACCGACATTTGGCTTCCCGATAAAAGTTATAAACCCTGATTTATAGTCTTCTTGAATTAAAGCGCCTTCTGATTTCAATACCCTAGGTCCTCCATTATCTTCTTTTGTAATCCAAACATTTCTTCTTCGCTGCCCGCTTCTGTATGATCATAACCAGTCAGGTGCAGCATCCCATGAACAGCCAGGAATGCAAGCTCCCTTTCGAAGCTGTGGCCATATTCCGCAGATTGCGCCACAGCCCTCTCAACGGAGATAATAATGTCTCCAAGCATGACCCTGCCCGTATCAGGGTTTATATCAAATGGATCGGCGCCCGCCGCCGTCAAATCACATCCGGCAATTGGAAAGGACAGGACGTCCGTCGGGGAATCGATTCCCCTCATTCTTTCGTTTTCGATCCGTATCTCATCGTCGCCTGTCAGCATTATAAAGACTTCAGATTCACCTCGCACACGTGAAAACTCAGAATAACTATATGCCGCTTTGGCAGCCGACGTTATCAACTCAGATAATTCATTATACGACAATCCAAAAGTGATCAAGCCCGTTCTGGTTGCGTCAGGATCGCCAGCTGCGATCAAGCCCGCTCTGGTTACGTCAGGATCGCCAGCTGTGATCAAGCCCGCTCTGGTTACGTCAGGATCGCCAGTGATATTCAGCCCAGCCGCGTCACGATCGCCAGCTGTAATCAGCCCGGTCCGATGTAAAAAAGCGTCGGATATCTCAATCTCTACCTCCAAATTAGGTCGCGCCATCACCGCTTCGCTCCGGCAGCGCCGGCGCCAGCAGCACCTACGCCCAAACCTGCGCCTAAGCCAGCGCCCGTGCCAACACCGACGCCTGCGCCATCAGCGCCAGCAGCTCCACCAGCCCCGCGAGCTCTAGCGCCGGCAATACCAATACCGGCAGCACCTAGGCTCGCACTGACGCCTGCGCCCAATCCTGGGCCTGCGGCAGCAGCTCCACTAGCTTCGGCAACCGCAGCAGCTCCGACAACGCCGCGAGCTCCCGCAACCGCGGCAACACCGGTAACACCGGTAACACCGGTAACACCGGTAACACCGGTAACACCGCGTGCACCGGCAGCGCCTGTGCCCGTATCGCCTAAAGCAGCTCCAGCAACTGCGGCAACACCGGCAGCGCCTGCAACGCTGGGATATTTGACTCGCGTATGATAAAACCCACACAAAACCCGTACAAACTCTGCGGTAATCTTTTCAACGTCACCGAGGCTAATATCGCTCTTGCTCAACTGGCCGTCGTCCATTTTGCTCCTTATTATCCTCTCAACAATTCCGACGATTTCTTCCTCGCTTTTCACTTCGGCCGACCTAACAGCTGCCTCGCACGAGTCGGCCAACATAACGATCGCGGACTCTTTTTTAGACGGCCTCGGCCCCGCGTACATGTAATCTTTCTTGTTGACGTTTTCTTCGCCATAAAGGCTTATTGCCTTATTATAAAAATATAACGCGGACGAATCGCCATGATGCTCCCTCACAATATCTTTTACCTGCTTTGGCAGTTTGTATCTTTCACACAGATCAAATCCGTCTTTCGTATGGGAAAGGATTATTGAAGCGCTCTTGTCAGGGTCCATATAGTCGTGGGGGTTTGCTCCGTTTTGATTTTCACCGTAAAACTCCGGCCTTTTCAGCTTCCCCACATCATGATAAAGCGCTCCGGCTTTGGCAAGCAATGGGTTTGCCCCTATCTCCACAGCAGCCGCTTCCGACATATATCCGACCATAAGGCTGTGATGATGCGTTCCCGGAGCTTCGAAGCTCAGCCTCCTGAGCAAATAGTTATTCCCGCTCGTAAGCTCTGTCAACCTCATAGGCGTCGACGTGTTGAACATCCCTTCCAGCAGCGCGATAAGACCGACGGACAACAGCGCCGACAGAGTACAGGTCACAATCAACACGAGACAATCCCCAAGATACGCATGCGGCAACATAACGTCCTCCGACACAGCAACCCTGATTAACGACGCCGCGGCGGCTGTCACGAGGCCCGCAACTGTTATCTGGCTGCGCTGAGTAGCGTTATGTGACATAAACGCCGCCAACGACCCGCCGATGAAGAATATCATCAGAACATTCGGTTCCATTCCGAAAAACAGAGATATTGACATCGTGAGAAAGGCGTTAATTATCAGCGCCGGCCATAATCCGATGAAATACGATATCAAAAAGGCGGCGGGATAAACCGGCGTCGTGTATAAATTATATCCGTAAAACGCCCTGCACGCCAGGATTACTACCACAAGCGTTATCATTGGCAGGATTATCAGGTTCTTGTCATCAAGTTGTTTTGCGCAAAACTTGTTTATATAGTAGAGGAGGAGCCCCGACATGATGAGCATAATAACCAACGTTCTGATAATCGGCGCAGTTTCCACGCTGTCCGTGACCACCAGGCCTGAATCCACAAGTAACGCATACTTGTCCTCCGTTACAACTTCGTCAACATTCAGTATCCTGGCGCCTTTACTTATGACTTTTTTCACCTCGAGGTTCTTCCTGTAAACCTCCTCTTGCTGTGCTTTCATACCTTCGACGTCTTCGATCACATTGACGATAAGATTATTTGAAATGAAGGAAATCCCCAAATTCTTCAGGTTTTCATTGTCATATCCTGATTGGACGCTTTGCTGAAAGGTAACGATCCTGTTGTTGATATTGTCGTCCGTTATCTCCATTTCAGCATAGTTGCCAGTCCTTCTTACAAGTTCGTCAAGGAAGTTCCTGAGGTTTTGATCCGCAATGTGAATCAGAATTCCTGACGCCTGCTCCCTCGAAACATGCACCCCGTATTCCTCTCTGAGGCTCTCCAAAAGCCTTGTTATCGAATTCTCCTGAATGAGTTCTATCCTGTATTCATCTCCGCTGTTAACCTCCGTCATTTCATCCAGGAAGGCCCTTTCATCCGATATGACCGCCGCAAAAGCCTCGGCGGTCTTTATGATCCGTTCGGTTTTCTCGGGGCTTCTGACATAGGCTTTTGCCACATTATCAGCTGCTTCGCGCGCGCTCCTCTCTGTCGCTTGTTCATCGACCATATCAAAAGGCGCGTTTATATCATATTCTGATCTCTCACCGATCGAAATCCTGTATTTGCGCGGTTGACTGGCGCTCTGAACTATCAACATGACAATTATCATCGTGATAACTGTGACAGTTGTATTAAATAAAACCCTGTTCGAAAGTAATCTCCACGGCGCCCAAGCCTTATTTCCTTTTTCCGCTCTCATAATCACTGTAGGCCTTTATTATTTTTTGAACCAGTTCATGCCTCACCACGTCTTTTTCCGTTAAATAAACAAACTGTATGTCGTTGATATCGTTCAATATCTTTATAATTTCCCTCAGCCCCGACTTTTTGTCAAAAGGCAGATCCACTTGCGTAATGTCCCCAGTCACAACAACTTTCGAACCTAACCCAATTCTTGTCAGGAACATTTTCATCTGTTCAAATGTTGTATTTTGCGCTTCATCCAGTATTATGAATGAATTATCCAATGTCCTGCCGCGCATATACGCCAGCGGAGCAACCTCGATCATGTTCTTGTCGTAATATCTCTGGTATGACTCCAACCCCATTGTGTCATACAGCGCGTCGTAAAGCGGCCTCAGGTAAGGATCCACTTTGTGCTGCAGATCGCCGGGCAAAAACCCGAGTTTTTCCCCAGCCTCAACAGCGGGCCTCGTCAGTATTATCCTGTCAACTATATTGTTTTTAAAAGCGTTGACAGCAAGTGCGACCGCAAGGTACGTCTTGCCCGTCCCCGCCGGTCCGATGCAGATTGTTATTGTGTTTTTCGCGACACACTTAATATAGTGCTCCTGACCGCGGGTCTTGGCTTTTATCTGCCTGCCCCTGGCCGTCACACATATGCAGGAATTCGCATAATCAGAGAGCTCGTCAAGTCTGTTTTCGATGGACATATTCGCGATGTAAATCACTTGCTGGCGCGTAATTTCATCGCCTCTCGCGGATATTTCACCCAATTGGCCGAGAATGCCTATGACTTTTTCAACTTGCACTTCCTCGCCAAAGACGCGCAGTGAAGTGTCTTCCCTGGAAACAATCGAAACGTTAAACATTTCTTCGAGCAGCTTAATATTCTCGTCAAGCTTTCCATGGACGTCCATCACCACATTCATGCTCTTTAGCTCTATCGTCCTGTCCAACTTTATTTTAGTATCCACCGCACCCTTTCCTTTTTGTTGTTCCCTTGTTTTCCGAATAACCTCATTACCTGGAAGGCGCCGTTAACTATTCACTATTCACTATTCACTTTGTAGACGCCGCTAAACTCTCTTAACCGCCAAAACCACCCTTTGAGAGTTTATATTCCATTCCTTTTCATAGTAACCAGAGGAACCAGAGGAACCTGAGGAACCAGAGGAACCAGAAAACCCCGAAGTCTCTGCGCCATCGCCTTCCCTTCCGTCTAAGTCTAACATTCCGTCTGACAAGGTTTCCTTTGAAAGCGCGTCATAATTTCTTTCCACTATTTCCTTAATGGCGTCACATTCAAAGCACCCCAACAGGATATGGTCCTGAACTTCAAACCCCGCCTCTTTCCGCATGGTCTGCACCTTACTTACAATTTCCCTTACATAACCTTCCTCTAAAAGCTCGGGGGTCAAGTTCACATCCAATACCACTGTGACGCCGCCCTCGCTTTCGGACACATACCCCTCTTTCCTAACAGTTTCAATTAGAAGGTCGTCTCCGGAGAGCGAGATGTTTACTCCATCAATCTCGAATTCAACATTTCCCCCAGATGAGAGAGCAGTCATCGCCACAGCGCCGTCTATATCACGCAAGTAAGCTGATATCTTTCCAACAAGTTTTCCGTATCTGGGCCCGACAGTTTTTAGTTGCGGTTTAAACTTGTACACAGTGAACTCGTCGGATCCTTCAGCAATTACCACGCTCTTGATATTCAGCTCATCTGCAATCAATTCCGAATAGGCCTCGTCAAGTGGGTTCCCCATCACGGCGTAGATTCTTGACAGAGGTTGCCTGATCTTGATATTCGCCGCATTCCTGCATGACCTGCCCAGAGTTACAAGCCTTAGTACTGCATCCATGTTGCACTCCAACTCCGAGTCAATACACAGGTCGTCGTATTTCGGGAAATCACACAAATGCACGCTCTCAGGCGCGTCCGGGAATGCCTTTCGCACAATGTTCTGATAAATCTTCTCCGTGATAAACGGGGTAAATGGGGCGCACACTATGATCAAATTCTGCAAAACAGTATACAAAGTCATGTAAACGTTGACTTTATCCTGTTCCATGCCTTCGGCCCAAAACCTTTTTCGGCACCTTCTTATGTACCAGTTGCTCAATTCATCCACAAACGCCTGAATTTCACGCGAAGACTCCGTAATCCTGTATTCGGTCAGGTTGCCGTCAACAGATTTTATCAAGGAATGCAGCCTGGAAAGCACCCATCTGTCCATTGTGCAGAGTTTGTCGTTCTCAAGTTTGTAATCGCGCGGGTTAAAATTATCAATGTCCGCATACAATACATAGAATGCGTACGTATTCCAGAGCGTGCCAAGGAATTTGCGTTGCACCTCGCTGACGGCGTCGTGGTAGAACTTACAAGGCAGCCAAGGAGCGCCGTTCGAATAGAAGTACCACCTCACCGCGTCTGCGCCCTGGTTATCCAGAACATCCCATGGGTCGATGACGTTATTTTTGTGTTTGCTCATCTTTTGCCCGTATTTATCCTGCACATGCCCCAAAACTATGACGTTTTTATACGGCGCCTCGTCAAAAACCAGCGTTGAAATTGCTATCAGGGTGTAGAACCACCCTCGTGTTTGGTCTATGGCCTCGCTAATAAAGTCGGCTGGAAAATAGCGGTTAAACTTCGCTTCGTTTTCAAACGGGTAATGCCATTGCGCAAACGGCATGGCGCCCGAATCATACCAACAGTCCACCACTTCGGGAATCCTGTTCATGGCGCCGCCGCACTCGGGACATTTTAATAAGACCATGTCAATGTACGGCTTGTGAAGCTCTATTTCTTCCGGGACGTCGATTCCCATCCTGTGTAATTCTTCGATACTGCCTATCATATGCCTGTGCCCACATTCTACACATTCCCAAACCGGGAGCGGCGTGCCCCAATATCTCTCTCTGCTGAGGCTCCAATCGACCACGTCCTCGAGGAAATTGCCGAACCTGCCGTGTTTTATATTCTCCGGCAACCAGTTCACTTTATCGTTGTTTTTAACGAGATTGTCGCGAAGCGCTGTCATCTTTATAAACCAGGTGTTTCGCGCATAATAGAGCAGAGGCGTATCACATCTCCAACAGAACGGATATGTATGGCTGTGCCTGTCAACCCGGAACAAGAGCCTTTTTCTGTCAAGCTCCTCAATAATTAACGGGTCTGCGTCCTTGACAAACATCCCTTTCCAATTCGTCACCTCATCCGTAAAGTTGCCCTGTTCGTTTACCAACTGCGCAAAGGGTAAGTCGTATTTTCGACCAACCTTCGCATCGTCTTCGCCAAATGCCGGAGCAAGGTGAACAATACCGCTTCCCTCGTTCAGGGTAGCAAAGCTGTCGCAGCAGATATACCACCCCTTTTTTTCTGTTTTGACAAAGTCAAACAACGGCTCGTACGGCGTCCCCTCCAGGGCTTTCCCAGGGCACTCCTCTATGATCTCGGCAACAAGGCCCGCCCCTCCGACGCCAGATTCTGCAGCGCCAGATCCTGCGTTTGCTCCTGCGCCCATCGCATCGGGGCTTGATCCTACGTTTGCTCCACCGTTTGCTCCGGCGCCCATCGCATCGGGGCTTGATCCTACGTTTGCTCCACCGTTTGCTCCGGCGCAAGCATCGTGCCCCTTACCCAAAGGGACATTCCCTGCGCAGCCTGATGTGAATACAGACTCAACCAGTTCTTTTGCCATTATGTAGTACTCGTCGCCGTATTTGACCTTTGCGTATATCAGGTCAGGGTTTACGGCAAGCGCGCTGTTTGACGGCAAAGTCCAGGGCGTGGTTGTCCACGCCAGAAAGTACTCGTCTTTTTTTGACTTCAGTCTAAATTTTACGAAAATCGAGTCTTCCTCAATATCTTTGTATCCCTGCGCTGTCTCATGGCTGGAGAGCGCCGTGCCACATCTCGGACAGTACGGTACGATCTTGTGCCCTTTATATATTAGCCCTCTGTCCCATATCTGCTTTAAAGACCACCAGACAGACTCGATGTATTTGTTTTCGTATGTGATATAGGGATCGTCCATATCAGCCCAGAACGCCACCCTATCGCTTACGTTGCGCCATTGACTCTCATATTTCCAGACACTTTGTTTGCACTGCTCAATGAACGGTCCCACCCCGTAGTTTTCAATCTGCGGTTTGCCGTCTATCCCGAGGAGTCTCTCGACTTCCAGTTCAACCGGCAGCCCGTGGGTATCCCAGCCCGCTTTTCTCAGAACGTCGAACCCTTTCATCGACCAATACCTTGGAATAATGTCCTTGATTGCCCTGGTTAGTATGTGTCCTATGTGGGGTTTGCCGTTAGCGGTAGGAGGCCCGTCATAAAAAGTGAACGGCTTTTCCCCCGTTCGCTGTGTTACACTCTTCTCAAATATTCTGTTTTCTTTCCAAAAATTCATTATCTCAACTTCCCTGGAGGCGAAATTGAGATCCGTCGTTACCTTATCGTACATTAAATGCCCTCCCATTAGTTTTGGAATGCAATTCATATCAGGATTAAAATGCGAGGCTGTCCATCTACACTGCCTCCGTCTACGCAGTATCCCTTCCTTTCCCACTGTGGGGTTGCCTTCGCAACGGCTTATTCCGTCCGTCGATTTAATTCGCCCGTCCCAGAAGGGTCATTGACCAACTGTTACGGCAGTTCGTTCGCCGCCGTATCCTCGCCGAAATAGCGCTACTGCTCTGCTACTGGCGCGTCTTCGCCAAAATAGCGCTGCTGTTCTGCTACTGGCGTGTCTTTGCCGAAATGGCTCTGCTGTTCTGCTACTGGCGCGTCTTCGCCGAAATGGCTCTGCTGTTTTACCACCGTCACGTTCTCACTGGACTCATGCTGCTATTCCGCCTCTGTTACGTTCTCACCAAACTGGCGCTGTTGTTCTGCTGCAACTGCTTCCTCACTGGACCTGCGCCCCTGTTCTTCCTCCATCGTGTTCTCATCCGCCTGGCGCCGCAGTTCAGCCGATACCATGTCTTCCGTCGTTACCAAGCCGGTAAGGCGTTGCAGTTCAATCAGCGCCGCAAACTCGCTATCACTTCGTTTCAATTCAGTTGACGCCGCATACTCCCTCTCGTTCTTACCGACCTGGCGTTGCTGCCCATCCGGCTCAGTCGTGCATTGAAACCTGAGACCGCCGACTTCATAGTGATCATCATGTTGGTTCAGGTACTCTGGCGCTGTCGTATTCTCGCCGATCTGGCGCTGCTGTCCATTCGACTCGGTCGAGTATTGAAACCTGAGTCCGTTGTCGTCAGAATCATCAGTTGAAAACTCATTCCTGAGACCGCCGCCGTGAGGGTTGTCATCATCTCGGCGAAGGAGTTCTACCGCCGCCGCTTCGCCTCCGATCTTGCGTTGCTGTCCATTCAACTCCGTCGAGTATTGAAACCTGAGTCCGTTGTCATCAGAATCATCGGTTGAAAACTGATACCTGAGACCGCCGCCGTCAGAGTTGTCGCCATCCCGGCGAAGGAGTTCTACCGCCGCCGCTTCCCCTCCAACCTGGGGATGCTTTCCATCCGTCTTGGTCGAGTATTGAAACCTGAGCCCGCTGTTATCAGAATCATCTGTCGAAAACTGATACCTGAGAGCACTTCCGTCAGTATCATCTCCTGCTCTTTGAAACCTGAGATCACTCCCTTCGTCTCTAGCGGTATGGGCTTGGAATCCTTGCTCGCCACCTTCGGCTCTGGCGGTATGGATTTGGGCTCTTTGCTCGCCACCTTCAGCCTCAGCGGTATGGATTTGGGCTCTTTGCTCGCCATCTTCAGCCTCAGCCGTATGGATTTGGGCTCTTTGCTCGCCACCTTCAGCCTCAGCGGTATGGATTTGGGCTCTTTGCTCGCCACCTTCAGCCTCAGCGGTATGGGCATGAACCCTAGGGCCTTCAACCCTAGAATCACTATCAAATCCTGGATCCCTATACTCATCGGTCTTAGAGCCATCACTCACTCCTAACACCCCATTCCTGTCGTCATGCTTCCAGCGCTGCGGCATCTCACTGATTTCCGCGTTCAAAATCTCTTCAGCCGACTTTCTGAAGTTCTCAACTTGTGAGAGAAATAGGTTTTCTATGTTCTCCTTAAAAACTCTGACTTCTTTTCTGATACTCTCATATTGTATATTTGACGTCATTACGCGCTCAATTGATTCATTTTCCAGTTGTAAGCAAGTAGATTCCGTCTCCTTTATGATAGACTCGGCTTTCTCCTGTGCGTCGCGCCTTATCTCGTCAGCCGCCTGATGTGCGACAACCAGGGCGTTCCTAAGAGAGATTTCAACGAGTCTGTATTGCTCGATGCTGTCAGAGATTGCTTTCAATTGTTTTTTTAATTCCCTGTTCTCAGCTTCCAGCTCTTTATAATCGTCAATTATCCATCTAAGCGCGATTTTAACCTTGTCGGAGTTATATCCAAATAAGGATCTCCCGAATTTAATTTTTTGAAGCTCACCCACCAGATAATTCATCCCTGTGTCAGTCCCCTCTGAAAACCTGAATCATATTAAAGACCTTCCGTAACACCGATTTAATTATATTTAAGCTCTGCGGCGGCACAAACCTTTATCCTAAGCCCTTCCTTGACATATACCTGGATCTCGTTTGTCCTTCCATTGACACATAAATTTATGTACGTATATTTTACCCACAACCTAATCCCCCTCGGTGAAGCGCAATCATCTTCGCCTCATGTGCGCGATACCGCGCGCTGTTCTCAGTGGTGATTAGGGACATCGATTTCAACAACTAGTTATTTGGCGTTCCTGGCCCGTAAGTTGCTAAAGCTGGCTTCGCCCGCAACCCACATGGTGTTGCAAATTTGGCGAGCTACAAATACTAGTGGCAAGTAAAACTATTTTATGGACGCGCCATTTTCTCCTCGCTTCACTCGGAGAGGCGCATGTCCACCGTAACTAATAACTCGTTTTTTATTGCTGTTGACGAGTTGTTAGTTACTAAAGCTGGCTTCGCCCGCAACTCAACCCGGCTCGGCGAAGCGCGGTTCCCCTCGCCTCACGCGGACGATGCCTACGCACCGCGCTATTCGCGCGGCGTTTGGTAACTTCCGGCTTAAACAACTCGTTTTTTATTTGCGCTCCCGGGCCGTAAGTTGCTAAAAAATTATTCTCACAATGACTCTCAACAGGAAAATCCCGACTAAAACTAGAATCGGTGATAAGTCTACTGGCATATACCTTCCGCCCAGCAACCTGTCGGTGAGCCTTCTGGCTAATGCCATTATAGGCTCCGTATATTTAAAAAACAGTGCGACAAAACCATTATCACGATTAACAGGTAAAAAAGAAAGCACACATCTTATAAGTACCGCATACATGATAATAGTTAGTAAAGTATTGATTAAAATAGCTATCATTTTTAAATCCTGTGTTACCTATTGTTACCGTTGGCAAATGGGAAAAACCCTTTGGCAAATTTCAGATCATTTTTCAACGGCTGAACTTCGACATTGCTTGGAGCAACAACAAACACCGCGTTAGCCGCCCTTTGGATGTCAGCGTCTAAAGCATAGACAGAGCCGCTGACAAAATCCAAAATCCTCTGTGACAAAGCTTCGTTGACGCCTTCGAGATTGAGGAATATAGTCCGCCTCTCTCTCAGGTATTCCGTAACTTGCCCGGCGTCATCCAACACATTGGGTTTGATTATAACTACTGTGTTTGAATACCCGCCCCGCGATTGGAGATTAATTACATTGCCGGTGTTTCTGCCGCCATTCGAATTCTGCACGGCGCTGCTCCTTCTAAGAGTAGAATTCAAAACATTATTGACCGGTTCCTCAATCTCGATATCTTCTTCGTAGTTATCCTCTTCGTAGTCATCATCCCGACCAGCATAGCCAAAAAAATTTGATATAACTTCACCTATGCTCATATTCATTCTCCTTTATCTTTGGTTATTATTGATTCATTCGTATTTCATCTTTTGTATTCTGATATGCATCAGTCACTATGTCAACGCTCGCCAAAAACAGCAGTTCCAATTCTGACAATATTTGAGCCTTCTTCTATCGCAACTTCATAATCATTGCTCATTCCCGCTGAAAGCAAAGTCATACTGACATTATCTATTTTTTCGCCGCGTATGTCAATAAAAATTTCGTTCAATGCTCTAAAACAAGCCCTGTTTTTCTCCGGATTATCTACAAAAGGCGCAATTGTCATTAGGCCCTTAATCCTAATACCTGACATCACCGACAATTTATTTATAACGTCTTTTATGTTTTCATGAAAAAATCCGGATTTGCTCTCTTCCTTTGATATGTTGACCTGCACCAAAGCATCAACAATGACTCCCTTTCTTACTGCATATTTCTGTATTTCCTCTGCTAATTCAAACCTATCCAAGGAGTGAATCAGCTTTACGTTCCCCACAATATGTTTAACTTTATTAGTTTGGAGACGTCCGATAAAATGCCATTCGATCCCGGGTCTGGCAACACTGCCGGTACCGCCTAATCCGTTTAACCCATTTAACCCGTTTAACCCATTTAACCCGTCTGATACGCCCGAACCACTCACTCCGTGCGCGCTAGCTGTCCCATTGGAGCCAAGCAAGCCCCCCATACCATCATCTGCATCGGCGTCGGCAATTAATGGAATGCCGTCGCTATAAGCCGCCGCCCTCGCCTGCTTATCCAGCAATTCCTGCACCCGATTCTCGCCAAATCTGTTTATCCCGTACTTAAGCGCTTCCATCACCATTTCGATTGGTTTTGTTTTCGAAACAGCTATGACCTCGATGTCTTTAGCATCTCTACCTGCTCTTGCCGCTGCGGCCTCAATCCTCCGTCTCATTTCATTTATATTTTCACCTATGAAATCGTATTCATTCACTTTGTCAACCTCACTTTTTACCATTTCTAACATTACAGGCTCACTTTCTACTGTTTACAACATTTCAAGGCTCACTTTCCGCCATCTCCAACATTTTAAGGCTCACTTTCTACCATCTACAACATTTTAAGGCTCACTTTTGCCATCTCCAACATTTTAAGGCTCACTTTCTACCATCTACAATATTTTAAGGCTCACTTTTTACCATCTACAATATTTTAAGGCTCACTTTTTACCATCTCCAACATTTACAGGATCCCTTACGTACCTTGAATACAAGCTGACGCTTCTGTCAGAATCACCATACGCTTCAATAACGGCATATTCGTCGTTAGAAGCCAGTATCCTTACCTTACTGAGTTGAATGCTGCCCGAATCTAAGAGGGCAATATACGCGTAATCCCTGCTCTTTGAGTAATCCTTCAGGCAAGATACCGGTATTTTCAACCCCTCCTGGTATTTTTGAATGACTTCAATATTGATAACCCTCCTGTCAATAAAATCAAAGAGGTACTTCTGCACTCTGAACACGTAAATAGTCCCGTTGTCAGATTTTTCCGACTTGTATATGATCTCCGCGTTTTCAAATTCCTTTACTGGGCTAACAGTTCTGATCCTGACGCTGTCTCCTGCGTTGAACGTCTCTTCAAACTGTTCATCTCTGACATTAATTATGAAATGAAAATTGTTGGTTCTGACTATCTTTGAGAAAGCCTCGCCGTTCGATACTGAAACACCGCTGTAAAACTGTGAAGATATGTTATTGTCTTTTTTATTCTCATCGACAATCCTGCTGTATATATTGTATGTAATGTAAGGCAACCTGTCGATAGTAAGCTCTGATTCATTTCCGTCAATAACAAACGAAACATACCCAGCCGAGGGCGCGAATAAGCCGCTGCTATTTACATCTACCCTCTCTTCCAGCGCATCGCGTTCTCTCATCAACTGACTAATATATGCGTCATTTGTCGGCATATTTCCAAAGAGATCAGCTTTCTTTGCAACAAGGGCGTTTATCTCCCTTGAGTTTTGAGCGGCTTTGTATAGGGAATTCCTGTTTATTTGCGGCACAATGCCCTGCACAAGTCTGGCTATGTCTGTCTCAATACTCTCGGTGTCCTTTGAAAACTCGACGCTGCCACTGAATTTTTCATACTGGCTCTCAATTATTGCACGGTTTTTCTTTTTAAGCTCCTCCATTAATTCGAGTGATGACCTGTTGTAAACAGTAGCAATCTTAGAATATGCCGAGACCTTCTCCCCTTCGCTTTTTGCCGGTATGAGCAATCCGTCAGTATACGAGACAACAAGCTCCTCGTCCCTCATAATAATAGCGTCGACATTTATAGCTTCGATCAACACCCCGCTCCTAAGAATATCTGTAGCCATATTCCCATTGTTTAGCCAATTAAAAACAGACGGCGCGTATATAAGCAAAAATACCGCAACCGCAATGGCAACCTGCCGCTTACGTTCTTCATATCCGCGCTTTTTTCGCGTACCGCTCTGCACAGCGCTTTTGGCGCCGTCCGTAGCGCCGCTTAGCGCGCCGTTCTGGACCGAACTGCCGGCGCTATTCCCAATACCGTTCTGAGTGCTGGTCCAAGCGCCGCTTCTCGCCTCACTCGTTCCTTTCCCCCGAGAGCTGTCCGGCAAGCCGCTTAATGCGCCGTTCTGGGCACGCTTTTTACTTTCAACACGCCTTCCATTCTCCTCATATCCGGAAACGCCAGCCCCATCGTTGCGATCCTCGTCGTAATCCCCGCCGCTATCCGGATAGACGAATATTTCATCACTGTCTGAAATCCCGCCGTCTTCCATGT
>JGI24702J35022_10000999_pt1 | contig 17704 bp, 13 predicted proteins | sample TergutTh196P4_FD_35022 | JGI IMG/M metagenome (IMG submission 35022)
CTTCCCCCATGATCGTGATGAAGTTCGGCGGGAGCTCTGTGGCAGACGCCGAAAGGATCCGCCACATCGCTGAAATTGTCAAATCCCGCCTCGAAAACCGGCCAATACTGGTATTGTCCGCAATGGGGGATACGACCGACCACCTTCTTGAGGCGGGGGAAAAAGCCATGAAAGAAGGCATAGTCAGCATGGAAAGAATTGAGGCGCTTCATCTAAAAACCATCACGGATCTTGGCCTTGTTAGCGAGGCTCAGCTTCTTGTTCTTCCCCTGCTTGAAGAACTAAAAAATCTGCTCGTGGGAATTTCCCTTATAAGGGAACTGACCGGGAAAACAAGGGATTACCTGGTTTCATTCGGGGAGCGCCTTGCCGTGCGCATCGTAGCGGCATATTTCGTTTCGCTGGGGATAAAGGCCAGGGCGGTTGATGCATGGGACGGGGGGTTTATCTCGGATTCCAATTTTAGCTCTGCCGAATTGGCGGAAGAAAGCTGGAAGCTCATCCCGGAAAAGCTCCTAAGCCCGGCCAATGAAAGGGTTTTGTTAGTCGTTACAGGCTTTATTGCAAAGGATGCAAACGGGAACATCACTACCTTAGGCCGCGGAGGTTCCGATCTTACTGCTACGATGATCGCATCCTCATGCAGGGCGGAAGAAGTTCAGATCTGGAAGGACGTGGACGGGATTCTTACCGCCGACCCCAGGATCGTCAAGGGCGCTCGCGTGGTGGAGTCCGTGTCCTACGAGGCGGCGGCGGAACTTGCCTACTACGGCGCACAGGTGCTGCATCCGCGCGCGATGCTGCCCTGCATGAAATCCGGCACGACGGTGCTGGTGAAAAATTCCTACAACCCCGAAGCGCCTGGCACGAGGATCGTTTCGTCAACTGGTGCCAGGACAAGCCCCATCCAAAGCGTAACATCCCGCAAAAACGTTACCCTGGTGGACATTGTTTCCTCCCGAATGCTCGGCCAGTACGGTTTTTTGGCGGAGGTTTTTACCTGCTTTGCAAAACATGGCGTCTCGGTGGACATGGTCGCCACCAGCGAGGTTTCAATCTCGCTTACCCTGGATGCCTACCACGATCTCGCGAACCTAAGACTTGAGCTTTCGCGAATTGCCAGCGTTGAAGTAAAAACTGGCAAGGCAATCGTTACCATCATTGGGGACGTTAGCCGTTCCTCGGAAATACTTACCCGCTCGTTCAGGGTCTGCCAACTCCTGGGGGTGCAGGTGCAGATGATCTCCCAGGGGGCTAGCAAGGTGAACATCAGTTTCATTGTGGACGACGGGGAAGCCGAGGAAGTCGTGAAGGGCCTCCATATGGATTTTTTTACTCGATAAACAGGAAGGAAAAATGAAAGTTGCGTTGATTGGTTACGGACAGATGGGCCGCCTGATTGAAAAGCGGCTGACGGAAAAAGGTCACGAGGTTTTGGCAATCGTCGATCCCTTATACCCTTCAACCAGCAAGGCTTCCCTGTCAACTGCTGATGTTGCCATCGAGTTTACCCAACCCGATACCGCCCCCGCTAACATCCTTTCGCTGGCAAAGGAAAAGGTTCCCGTAGTGTCGGGGACAACGGGCTGGTACTCAAGGCTTCCGGAAGTGAGCGAGGCGGTAAACGCCGCCGGTTCTTCCCTGCTCTGGTCGTCGAATTTCTCGCTGGGGGTAAACCTCTTTTACCGCGTCGCTGCCTACGCGGCAAAGTTAATCGATCCATTCGGTGATTACGATGTCGCCGGCTTTGAAACCCACCATAACAAAAAGGCCGACAGTCCATCGGGAACCGCCAAAACCCTGGTGGAAAGGGTGCTGGCCCAGATGACCAGGAAGAAGAGGGCGGTGTACGGTACTCTGGACAGAAAGCCGGAAGCTAACGAGCTTCACTACGCGAGCCTCCGGATTGGTTCAGTGCCAGGGGTACACAGCCTGATCTTTGATTCCCAGGCGGACACCATCGAAATAACCCACACCGCACGCAGCCGCGAAGGCTTTGCGGCCGGGGCAGTGCTAGCAGCCGAGTGGCTTGTCGGCAAAAAACAGGCCGGTATTTTTACTATGGATGATGTTTTGGCAGACATTCTGCCAAAAATATGATAGGAGTTTAGACATGAAAGAGTTTAAAGGCGCTTATACGGCCCTCGTTACGCCGATGAAGGAAAACGGGGAAGTGGACTACGACGGTTTTAAAAGGCTGGTTAATTTCCAGCTTGAGCAAGGAATCGATGGCCTTGTTCCCCTGGGCACAACGGGGGAAACCCCCACCCTTGAGGAAGATGAGGAAGAAAAACTTATCCGCATCATTGTCGACGAGGTAAAGGGTAAGGTACCAGTGATTGTCGGGGCCGGATCAAATGATACGAAGCACATGTCCATTTACGTTAAGCGGGCCAAAGACATGGGAGCCGATGCTGCACTTGTAGTTACGCCTTATTACAACAAGCCAAACGACTCTGGCCTTTTAAAGCATTTTGAAGCGGCTGCCGCCATAGGCATCCCCATAATCATCTACAACATCGCCTCGCGCAGCGGGCGGAACATCCCCACGCAGTTGATGGAAAAAATTGCCGCGTTTCCCGGCATAGCCGGTGTAAAGGAGGCGTCAGGAGACATGGCGCAGATGGAGGACGTGCTGCACAGCATCGCTATGCCGCGCCGGGGCGGGGAAAACCCCTTCTACGTACTGTCAGGGGACGACGGTTTTACCCTGCCCCTGATGGCCCTGGGCGGGGACGGGGTTATCTCAGTAATTTCAAATATTGCCCCGGCGCGGGTAAAAGCCATGACCAGCGCCTGCCTTGAAGGGAACTTCGAGGAGGCGCGGATGATTCACTTTAAGCTCCTCCCCTTTATAAAGGCTGCGTTCATCGAGACAAACCCAGTCCCCATAAAGCAGGCGATGGCCTGGGTCGGCCTCCCTGCCGGCCCTGCGAGGCTTCCGCTCGGAAGGCTTGACCCCAAAAACGAAGCCCCCCTAAGGGCCGCCGTGGAAAAACTCGGGATAAAAGCATGACCAAAATTCCCGTTGGCGTGTTAGGCGCTACCGGCATGGTGGGCCAACAATACATCTCTCTTTTGAAAGACCACCCCTGGTTCGAGCCGCGTTTTGTCGCGGCATCCCCCAGGAGCGCTGGGAAAAAATACAAGGACGCGACTGAAGGCAGGGTTCACTTCCCTGGCTTAATCGAAGCCGTCGGGGGCTTTACAGTGGCCGACGCGAACGACGTTTCCCGCGCCGTGGACGCCGCAAAGGCCGGCGACTGCGCCTTTGTGTTTTCCGCGCTTGAAATGGGCAAAGACGAAATCCGCGCCCTTGAAGATTCCTACGCGGCTGCCGGGCTTCCGGTGATCTCCAACGCGTCGGCCCACCGCTGGACGGCAGACGTGCCGGTCCTCATTGCAGAGGTGAACCACGGGCACACGGATATAATCCCTGCCCAGCGAAAGGCAAGGGGCTGGGACAAGGGCTTTATCACGGTCAAACCCAACTGCTCCATCCAGAGCTACACGACCCCGCTTTACGCCCTAATAAAAGCGGGCTTTGAAGTAAAGCGGCTCATCGTTACCACGCTCCAGGCGGTTTCGGGCGCGGGTTATCCCGGCGTCCCCAGCCTGGACATTATCGACAACATCGTCCCCTACATCGGAGGCGAGGAAGAAAAATCGGAACAGGAGCCCTTGAAGATCCTCGGCACAATCGAAGGCAGCGTCTTTAAAAACGCCGAATACCCGAAAATTTCGGCACACTGCAACCGCGTCCCGGTGACCGACGGCCACACCGCCTGCGTCAGCGTGGAGTTCGGCACGAAAAAGCCATTAATAGAAGAAGTGAAGAAAATCTGGGCCGACTTCAAAAGCCTGCCTCAAGAGCTTAACCTGCCGATGGCCCCGGAGAAGCCAATCATCATCCGCGAGGAAAACAACCGGCCCCAGCCCCGGAAAGACCGAGACGCAGACAAGGCCATGGCAATTAGCATAGGCCGCATAAGGCCCTGCAACGTCTTTGACCTCCGCTTTACCGGTCTTTCGCACAACACAATGAGGGGTGCAGCGGGCGGCGGCGTCCTGAACGCGGAATTGCTTAAGCATAAGGGCTATTTGGGGTAAGGTAAAAGGTAAGAGAGAAAAGAGAAAAGGTACTCTCATGGAGCGCACAGAGAGACGGCGAACCTTCGGTTCGAGAACACGGATATAATAACTACTCTAGTCCAAATACCGAATACTTGACAATGATATCACAATATGATATCATTAATATGTGAATACAAAACAAAAGAAAACCCTTGATAAAATTTTCCACAATCCTGTTAAAAGCTCAGTTTTATGGGCGGATGTGGAGAGCCTTTTGAGAGCATTTGACGCACAAATTGAAGAAGGTAGTGGTTCCAGGGTTTGTGTAATGCTTAACAGCGTTGTTGCCGTATTCCATAGGCCGCACCCACAAAAAGAAGTAGATAAAGGTGCGTTGAAATCTGTAAGGCATTTTCTGACAAATGCAGGAGTAAAATATGATGGAGTATAAAGGTTATGTCGGTAAGGCTGAATTCGATGATGAAGCCGAAATATTTTATGGTGAGGTAATCGGCCTTCGTGATGTTATCACTTTCAGAGGCTCAAGCGTAAAAGAATTGCAGAAATCATTCAAGGAAAGTATTGACGACTACCTAGCTTTTTGCAAACGCATGGACAAAGCGCCGGATGCTCCGGCTTCCGGCAGATTGATCTTAAGAATACCCCCGGAACTTCATTCCCGTGCTGCAGTAATAGCAAAATCCGAAGGCAGAAGCCTAAACACCTGGGTGGCAGATGCTGTAAAGGAAAAATTGTACGCATATTCATGACAACGCCTGGGTGTCAACTTTTCCCTTTTAATTTACCGTATGATGAAACACGCGGTTCCTCTCTGCCACGTGCAATTTGTGGTTGTCCCAGAGCTTGTCGTATTCAGCGCGCAGGAGGGGGATGAACGACAAACCTATTGTGATGAGCCAATGGATTCCGCTCATTGCGGTTAGGCCGAAGATTGGGGCAATGGGCGGAATGGCGGCTAATGCCGTAAAGAGGGCAATCAGGGCGGCTGCGCTTATGGGCAGCTGGGGGTTGTCTTTCAAGGTGCGCCTGAAAAAGCTTTTCCTGCTCCTGACGGTGAAAATATGCAGTATCGAAGTCCAGCCCAAATTGAGGAAGGCCATGGTCTGCCCCAGTTTTTCTGACGGCAGGTAAACGTCCGAAAGGAAAACAAACCTGCCGATGTAAAAACTCACTAGCGTTACGGCGGAAAAGGCGATTATCTGCGTGATGATGGCATCCATCAAGCCGCCCCCGAAAAAGCTTTCATCGCGGTCGATTGGCCTTCTGTCCATTATCCGCGGGTCGGACTCTTCCCTGGCAAGCGCCATGCCGGGGATGCCGTCGCCAAGCACGTTGATAAGCAATAGCAGCACCGGCGTCACCGGCAGGCCCCAGCGGGCGATCTGCGCGAACAGCATGACGACGACCTCGGAGATATTGCACACGATCAGGAAATAGACAAGTTTCCTAATATTCGAAAAAACGTTTCTGCCCTCGGTTACGGCTTCGACAATCGTGGAAAAGTTGTCGTCAGTAAGGACCATGTCGGACGCGCTTTTTGCGACTTCCGTGCCGTTGATGCCCATCGCCACGCCCACGTCGGCGGCTTTAAGCGCCGGGGCGTCGTTGATGCCGTCGCCGGTCATCGAGACAACACTGCCCCTGTCCTGCCATGCCTGCACGATGCGGATTTTGTCCGAGGGCGTAACCCTGGCGTACACGGAGTAAAACTCAACGCTCCCGAAAAGCTCTTCGTCGGAAAGCTTCTCCAGTTCCTGGCCTGTAATTATCCCTTCCCTCGCGGCGATGATCCCCAGTTCCCTGGCAATGGCGCCGGCCGTCACAGCATGATCGCCTGTGATCATGACCGTGCGGATGCCGGCTTTTTTGGCGCGTTTTATCGAGGCCGCCGCTTCCGGCCTGGGCGGGTCGATGAGGCCGATGAAGCCCTGAAAGACAAGACCACTTTCAAGCGATTCCAGTTCCTCTTTCGGGGGCAGGGTTTCAACTTCTTTCGAAGCAAGGGTAATTACGCGCAAGGCATCCCCGGCAAAGGAATCATGCATGTCCTCAAGGATTTTAAAGTAATTGAGGTCGTCTTTGACAAAGGGGATTCTGTCAAAAGCGCCCTTGGTAAGGACAAGGTATCCCCCGCCGGGTTTTTTCAACACTGTGGTCATCATTTTCCTGGCAGAAGAGAAAGGGATTTCCGCGGCTTTTTCGTAAACTGCTTCAAGGTCTTTTTTTACGAAACCTTTCTCGATGCACAGGCGCATGATGGCGGACTCTGTAGGATCGCCGATGATTTTGTCCATGCCTTGACCAGCGTTTTCTCCGGCATTCTCTATCGTAGCCTTTTCCAGGGTGACGTTACTCGCAAGAAGGAACTGCTTCAAAAGCCAGTCCTGCCCTTCCGTGGTGACACCGGTGTCGCTTACAGGGTCTGTGCCGTAAAGCCAGAGCCTTTTGATGGCCATCCTGTTCTGGGTCAGCGTCCCGGTTTTGTCGGAGCAGATAACGCTGGTGCTGCCCAGCGTTTCGACGGCCTGCAGTTTCCGGATGAGGGCGTTTTTAACGACCATCTTTTTGACGCCGTGCGTAAGTGTCAGCGTGACGATGAGCGCCAGGGTTTCGGGGACGGCAGCAACCGCAAGGGTCGTGGCTACCAGGACGAGGTACCAGATTTCCTGCTTTTGGGTCAGGCCTATCATGAACAGGGTAAGGGCAGATACCAGAGCGATGCTCGTGATGAGCTTACCCAGCTTATCAAGCCTTATCTGAAGCGGCGTTTTGACTTTTGCCGTATGCTGAAGGAAGTCCGCGATTTTTCCAATCTGCGTGTTCATTCCAGTCGAAGTTACAACCGCCTTTCCGTGCCCGCCCACTACAAGGCAGCCTGAAAAGACCATGTTGGTCTGATCCCCCAGGGGGGCGTTGTCCGCCAGCAGGGTGCCGGTGTCCTTTTCCGCAGGCTCGCTTTCTCCGGTCAGGGAGGATTCGTCCACGAGGAGGCTTTCGGCCTCAAGCAGCCGGCCGTCGGCGGGAACGAGGTCCCCGCTTTTCAATAAGACTATGTCGCCCGGCACCACTAGCGCTGTGTCGATTTTCTGCCTTGCACCGTCCCGGATTACAAGGCAATCGGGGCTGTTCAACACGGAAAGGGCTTCAAGGGCTTTTTCCGCGCCCCGCTCCTGGGTTATCGCCAAGATCATGTTCATGATGACGATGGCCACGATTACGAGCGGTTCGATAAACCCGTGCCCCTCGCGGAGGGCCAGCATCAGCGACAGGGCGGCGGCAAGCAAAAGCACAATAACCGCGACATCTTTTGCCTGGCGCAGTATCTGCATCAAGAGGCTCTCTTTCTTTTTCTCGTCGAATTTATTAAGGCCGAATTTCCCCTGACGCTCTACAACATCACTCGCTGTCAGACCGTTCCGCAAACCAGTTTTCTGTTCGGCTAAAACTGTTTCGGTTTCCTTTTTATACCAGTTATCCAACACGCACCCCCAGGATGATTTAGAAACCCTCCCCCTTAAATACTACGAATATCCTTGGCAATAATCAAATTTCAGGTTATTCTTTAACACATGAACGGACTACTCATCCTGATTATATCGGTTGTGGTTCTCAGCCTGGCGTACCTATTGTATGGCCGCTACCTGGCGCGGAGCTGGGGGATAGACCCTTCAAGGAAAACCCCTGCACATGTATTTGAAGACGGGAAGGAATACGTCCCGACTTCGCCCGCCGTAGTGTTCGGGTACGAGTTTGCATCAATTGCCGGGGCGGGCCCCATAAACGGGCCGATAATTGCGGCGATGTTCGGCTGGCTGCCGGCGCTTTTGTGGCTGCTCTTTGGGTCGGCGTTTTTCGGCGCTGTCCACGATTTTGTGGCGCTTTATACGTCAGTAAAGAACAAGGGCAAATCTATCGGTTACGTAATCGAGCAGTACGTGGGGAAGGGCGGCAAGCGCCTGTTTTTAATCTTTGTCTGGCTATTTTCCATCCTTATCGCCGCCGCATTTGCCGACATCGTAATGGGCACTTTTGCGGGTTTTGACGGCGAAGGCCTCGGCATTGCTACCAACGCCTCGGTGGCGTCCACTTCGTGCTTTTTTATAATTGCGGCCATTGGGCTCGGCTTCCTAATCCGCAAACGGAAAGCCTCGGACCTTGCGAGCGCGATAATCGCCATCGACCTTTTGATCATCTGCATAGTGCTTGGGATTTTCTTTCCCCTGTATTTGCACAAAACGCTCTGGCTCTACCTGATTTTTGGCTATATCTTCATCGCCTCCATAGTCCCCATCTGGGTACTTGGGCAGCCCAGGAATTACCTCAATTCGTTTTTGCTAATCGCCATGATCGTGGCCGCCTTTGTGGGGGTGGTGTTCACAAACCCAAAAATCGAGATTCCCGCTTTTACCCACTTCAACGTGAGCGGCAATTACCTTTTTCCGAGCCTGTTTATCACCATCGCCTGCGGGGCCATTTCCGGCTTTCATTCCCTTGTAGTTACCGGCACAGTTTCAAAGCAAATAAGCAGTGAAAAATACATTATGCCTGTTTCATACGGCTCGATGCTTGTTGAGACGCTCGTGGCTGTCCTGGCGCTAATTGCAGTGAGTTCCCTTGCCGTGGGCGGGGTGCTGCCTAAGGAAACCCCGCCGGTAGTTTTCGCAATGGCGGTATCCGGCTTCCTGCACCAACTGGGCCTCCCGAGCCAGATTTCGTTTACCATCGTCTCCCTCGCTGTTTCTTCCTTTGTCCTAACCACCCTCGACACTGTGGCGCGGCTTGGCCGCCTTTCTTTTCAGGAGCTGTTTTCTATTGATGATTCTAACGAAGGTTCCGGCAAAAGCGGGGAAAAAACCATCGTGCGAATTCTGATAAGCAAACCTGCAACCTCTTTGTATACACTTGTTCCCGCCTGCCTCCTTGCGATCATGGGCTACCAGAGCATCTGGGCGCTTTTCGGCGCGTCAAACCAGCTCCTCGCTGCTTTGACGCTCATCGCCTGCACGATGTTCTTTAAAAAAACAGGCCGCCGGATTGTGATGTTATTAATCCCTACAATAATTATGCTGGCGGTTACATTTACTTCACTTGTCCTGGGTATCAGGGATAGGACAATTCTGCTATTAGAGGGCAGCTCCAGTGCCACGATTTTGGGTCTGCAAATTGGCATCGCCGTGCTCCTCCTCGTCCTGGGAATCCTCGTGGTAATTTCCTGCACAAAGAAGCTGCTGGAAAAAGATCCCCCAACACCCTCAGCGGAACCAGAGGATGGAGCACAGACTGAAACCGGGACGGCTGTAGGTTGAAAAAAATGAGGCCGATGAAAGACACTGTCTTTTCCCTTTTAACAAGCGGAAAATACACAGGGGTACATGACGAAAAGGACATGGATGCCGTCATCCGGCTCATCGTCCTCAACATAACCTACACCATCACGTCGATCCTCATCGCCGGCATAGGCGTTACAAGGATGGGCAGGGGTTATGTCGATCAGGGATTAATCGAGCTAATAATAGGGTTCCTAATTTTTATTAACCTGCTGCTCCTCCGCACCGAACTCCCGTTTATAGTCGGGGGCTTTATCATTATTGCCGTCTTTGGCTGTTTCTGCGGCTTGTCAATTTTTACAAGCGGTAGCGTCCATGATTATTCCATACTATGGATTTTTTCCTACCCGTTGATGTCGATTTTTACCCTGGGATTGTCCTTTGGGCTTATTCCAGCGCTCCTGTTATTCGCGGTCACAATCTGGGCTACTTTTCTTACGAATATGTACGGGGTTGACTTCAGTGTGCCGGAAGCCCTGATTATATGCGGGGTCTATTTTTTTATCCTTGTCTTGACCATTGTTTACGAATACGTCCGTTCCATAAAGGACCACTGGCTTTCCCGCCAGGACAGCTACATGAACATGGTCTTTGCGAACAGCCCGGATATCATCCTGCTGCTGGACAAAAACGGCCGCCTGGTATATTGCGCTGAGGTTTTTCTCAAGAAAACCCATATCCCAAGTTTTTTTGATATACGCAAAACCCACTATTCCGATGTTTTTTCCCTTTTCAATAATCAGGTTCAGCTCGAAGAGATTTCCGCCTTCTTCAACACTTCCCGCGACGAAAAAAAGCCGGTCGTTTTTGAGCGCACGATGGATATAGGCCGTGACGGGAACCCAAGGCACTACGAAATTCACTTTACGCCGATGCACGACGAGGCAAAAGGCTTTCAGGGGGCGTTCATCCTCTTCCACGACATGACCGAAATAATCGAGGCCAAGGAACGCACGGAACAGGCAAGCAGCGCGAAATCCAATTTCCTTTCCAGCATGAGCCACGAAATCCGCACCCCGTTAAACGCTATAATCGGCATGACTACCATTGCGACCGGTTCGCCTGACCCGGAGCGGAAAGACTATTGCCTTTCAAAAATATCGGGTGCTTCCACGCATCTTTTGGGAATTATCAACGACATCCTTGATATGTCAAAAATCGAAGAAGGGAAACTGGAACTGTCATACACCGACTTTGAATTTTCCGCGATGATCCAAAGGGTTGTGAGTATTTTTGAATTCCGCCTTACCGAGAAAAAGCAGCAGTTCATTGTAAATATTGACCCCCTGGTTCCGTCACGGATCTTCACCGATGAGCAGCGCCTTGCCCAGGTCATCACAAACCTTGTAAGCAATGCGGTCAAATTTACCCCCAGCGAGGGGAGGATAAGCCTTGATGCAAAACTAATCAACAGCGGAGGGGAGGATGGCGTATGTGAACTGGAGATAAAGATAAGCGACTCTGGCATCGGCATATCCGCAGAGCAACAGGGCAAGCTATTCGACCCCTTTGTACAGGTGGATTCAAGCATCTCCCGCAAATTCGGAGGCACGGGCTTAGGTCTTGCCATCTCAAAAAAAATAGTGGAGATGATGCAGGGCCATATTCACATCGAATCGGAATTGGGACACGGCTCTACTTTTGTCTTTACCGTTAAAGCGGAAGTTCATAAGCAGTATTCCGGAATTATCGAGAGCAATTCAGGCCCGGCCGAAAACGGCAAAGTTGATACACTGGAAGACTACAGCGGAAAACGAATACTCCTTGCTGAAGATGTAGAAATTAACCGTGAAATCGTTATAGCCCTCCTTGGGGATCTCAACATGGAGATCACGGAAGCGGCGGACGGTCAGCAGGCCTACGACAAATATGCTGCCGAACCAGGAAACTACGACCTCATTTTTATGGACATACACATGCCAGGCATTAACGGTTACGAATCCACCAGGCTTATCCGGGCCTTTGAAGAAGAGACAAGGATTGATAACCCACAACTGTTGAAATGGCCGGAAGGAGTCCCGATAATCGCGATGACGGCCAATGTCTTCAAGGAAGACATAGAGCACTGCCTCGCGGCTGGGATGAACGGCCACGTCGGAAAGCCGCTTGATCTTAACGAAGTAAAGGCAACCTTGAAAAAATACCTGGAGCGCAAATGAGCGCAAAGACCTTCCCCCTGTCAAAAGACCAGCTTGAAAAACTGGCGGAAAAGTACCCCACCCCTTTTTACATTTACGACGAAGGGGCCATACGCAAAAACGTGAAAAACCTGCTTGCCGCCTTTTCGGTTTTGCCCGGATACAAAGAGCACTTCGCCGTAAAGGCGCTGCCCAATCCCTACATTTTGAAAATTATTTCTTCCGAGGGGCTGGGCGCGGATTGCTCAAGTTTGACAGAGCTGCTCCTAGCGGACATGGCGGGAATGAAGGGCGAAGAAATCATGCTCTCGTCCAACGAGACCCCTGCAAGGGAATATGCCAAGGCAAGGGAACTGGGGGCGATCATAAACCTTGACGATTTTACGCACATCGCTTTTCTGGAAAGGGCGCTTGAAAAAGCAGGCGGCCTCCCGGATCTCGTATCCTGCCGCTACAACCCCGGCCCGCTGAAAGAAGGCAACGCCATCATCGGCAGACCGGAAGAAGCCAAATACGGCTTTACACGCGAGCAGCTTTTTGAAGGTTACAAGGCGCTCAAGGAAAAGGGGGTCAGGCGCTTCGGCCTCCACACGATGGTTGCGTCTAACGAACTCAGCCTGGACTACCACCTGGAAACAGGCCGCCTGCTCTTTGGGCTTGCCCTGGAAATAAAAGCCACCTGCGGCGTCACCCTGGAGTTCGTCAACCTGGGCGGCGGCCTCGGCATCCCCTACCGCCCGGAGCAGGAAGAGGTAAGCTGGGAAGCCCTTGCAGGCGGCCTAAAAAAAATCTACGACGAAACCATTATCAGGGGCGGCCTTGGCGGCCTGTCCATCCACACCGAGTACGGCCGTCCCATCACCGGCCCCTACGGCTGGCTCGTGGCACGCGCCATACACAAGAAGGAAATCTACCGCAGTTACATCGGCCTTGACGCCTGCATGGCCGACCTCATGCGCCCGGCCCTCTACGGCGCTTACCACCACATCAGCGTCCCCGGAAAGGAAAACGCCCCCCACTACAAAACCTACGACGTGGTAGGAAGCCTCTGCGAAAACAACGACAAATTCGCCATCCAGCGCCCCCTGCCAGAGATCGAGGTTGCATCTGACGCAGCAGCATCCGGCGGGCGCGGCGACTTCGTGGTAATTCACGACGCCGGGGCGCATGGCCGTGCGATGGGCTTTAACTACAACGGCAAGCTCCGCTGCGGCGAGCTGCTCTTGCGCCCGGATGGCTCGGTAACGCAGATTCGCCGAAGCGAAACCGTGGAAGATTACTTCGCCACGCTGGACTTAAACGCATTGCATAATTTCAAATAAGATCTCACACGGAGGCACGGAGGAAGAGGGAAGAAGACGATATCACACGGAGACACAAAGACCTAAGGAAAAATGTGGAAGATAAACCGCATTATGACACAGGGGAAGGAAAGAAGAGGAAGACACGCAGAGGCGCGAAGGGGGAAAGCGGACGCAGGGGGACTCCCGTTCTTGGGTTTTCGTAAATATCATGTTTCTAGTGGTCAAGCTGAAGTCCCTATATAATATATAATCAACAAAATTCTCCCTGTTAATCACATGGAATTCAATTTCAGGATAGGCAGTCTTAAACGCAGGCGGGCAGGATACTTTTTTCTTTTCATTCCATTTGAATTCATAGGCGGTAAAAATACCGTCTGCTTCATGGATAAGGTCAATTTCGTTTTGCTGCTTATTCCGCCAAAACCATCTGTGGGCAAAATTTTTGGCATATAGGTCTTTTTTTAACAATTCTGCCATCATAAAATTTTCCCAAAGCGCCCCGATGTCGTCACGCAGTTCCAGGGGGTTGAAAAAAGATAGGGTTCGTGAGCGTTAGTGTGATACACTTATAACAAGTTTTTCACGGACAAGATCATTTATTATTTGTATCTGACTTTTATGAGATACTTCTGCCTGTTTGCGTATATATTCTATTACATCGAGATCCAGTTCATTTAGCGGCAGATAATAACGTGCAAAGCCGGGTTTTATACCATGTTTTACGAGGTCTGGGCCTAGTTTAACAGGATTTTTGGAAATAAATTCATCCCAATATTCACATTCAGCATCCGTCATCCCGGTTTCGTTTTCAATTTCCGTCATTATAACTTCCCTTGTCTTCAAGTAGTCCTATGAAACGGCTTTGACATTCCATAGCATGAAATACATTTACCCCGTTTTCTCCAAATTCATTATATAGTATCTCAATCGGATTTGCCTTCAAATCAAAACCTATAAGCATATACACATTTTCTCGGTCTTGGAATTGCCTGATAGTTCCGTAATTTTCAAAAGCATGAAGAATGTCAGCTTCTGTAACCCCATGTTTTAAGGCTGATTCACGGATTTTAAAATGCAAATCCATTAGTTAGTGTACCTTGCATTACAATGAGAAACAAGGGTGGATATCCAAAACAGGGCACCACTCTGGAGCAAACGCCTTCAAAATGCAATAATTTGAGAATCCTCTCACGGAGACACGAAGGACACGGAGTTTCACGGAGAAGAAAAGGAAATTTTTATTTCGTGGACGTTCGTGTGGTTCGTGGTTAATAAAGGAGATAAGGTGATGAATAGAAACCCATGTATTGCAAACATAAAAGCGGGCTATTTGTTCCCTGAGATCGCCAAGCGCAGACGGGAGTACGCTGCAGCACACCCGGAGGCGCGGATCATCAGCCTGGGCGTGGGGAACACCACAGAACCCATCCTGCCGCACATTGACGCGGGGCTTGTGGAAGGTGCAAGGAAACTGGGAACCGTGGAGGGTTACTCCGGCTACCAGGACGAGGGCCTCCTTTCGCTCCGCGAAAAAATCTCAAGTACGTTCTACGGTGGCAAATTCGATGCGGATGAGATCTTCATCTCCGACGGGGCCAAGTGCGACATAGGGCGGCTCCAGGTCCTCTTTGGCGCGGGAACCCCCGTGGCGGTGCAGGACCCTTCCTACCCGGTTTACGTGGACGGCTCAGTGATGGTTGGTGCGGCTGGCGGTTGGGAAGGTTCGGGGTACAAAGGCATTACCTACCTCCCCTGCACCGCCGAAAACGGCTACTTCCCCGACCTGTCGCGCCTGCCGCCTAACTGCCTCATCTACTTTTGTTCGCCAAATAACCCCACAGGCGCGGTTTCAACACGCGAAGAGCTGGGGGCACTTGTAAAGGCCGTGCAACAAAACTGTTCCATCATCATCTTTGATGCGGCATATTCGGCGTACATCCGCGATGCAAGCCTCCCAAAGACAATCTTCGAAATTGAGGGGGCCGAAACCTGCGCCATTGAAGTGAACTCCTTCAGCAAGCCGGCAGGCTTCACCGGGGTGCGCCTCGGCTGGACAGTGGTCCCAAAAGCACTTAAATATTCAGGCGGGGAAAGCGTGAACGCGGACTGGGCGCGGATAGCAGGCACGATCTTCAACGGCGCTTCCAACGTCGCACAGGCCGGGGGCCTTGCCGCCCTGGACAGCGAGGGTCAAGTGGAAATAAGGACGCTCTGCGACTTTTACATGGGGAACGCACGCTTAATCCGTGCCGCCCTGGAAAAGCTTGGGATCGTTTGCGTGGGAGGCGAAAACTCCCCCTACATCTGGGCTCGCTTCCCCGGAAGGGACAGTTGGGAAGTCTTTTCGGAGATCCTTGAAAAGTGCCAGGTTGTAACCACGCCCGGCGCCGGATTCGGCCCTGCCGGACAATCCTTCATCCGTTTCTCCGCCTTCGGCCACCGCGCCGATGTGGAGGAAGCCTGCATTAGGCTGGGACGGCTAGGGTAGCAATACTTGTGTTATTTTTCGAACCTAAGTGATATACTATAATAAATAAAAAATCATCCACAGGAGGAACACAGGATGAAAACAACAAAGAAAATGATGGTTGGAATTCTGGCACTGGCGCTGGTATTCGTTTTTATTGGATGCGGCGGGGATGACGCCGGCGGTGGCAGCGGATCTAACTTTAATATCCCTGGGCTACAAGTATACCAAATGAACGGAATATTAATTACAGAATACAGCGGTAATCTGGAGGTAAAAAGCAATGTGGGCGGAAGCGGCAGTATTACCGAAGGAAAACTCACTTTTAGTATTAGTACACCGAACAGGCTGGAACCATTAACTACTGTTATGACAAGTGGAGATATTGGTAATATCTTAAACGGTTTTAGCTTCAGCCCCACCGAAACCCAAGGCGCAGCTTTATACCTAACAACAGGCGCTGGTGACTTAACAAAAGTTAAGATGTCGATAGGCAATTCCTTGTCCGCGGACATAGTTTACTATGCTTATGTTGACAGGAATTGTTCCATCAGTGGGGAAGGGAGGACCGCCAGTATCAGGGGCTATACCGTAACTTACAAAGACACGAACCTGAACCTTAAATCCGGATGGAACGCCATAACCGCGAAGGTGGTATCCACGAGTATATTGTCAAGGGCCGGAACAGCCACTTTTTCCGTCAGCGACCCTTCCTCTTGTAATTGGACATTAAATTTTTCTATACCAAACTAGTAACAACATCTGCCGCCAGGGCAAAGTGCTATCCCTTGCGGGATAGCTATGGAAACACTGCCATCCCTGGCGGCTAAAGCTGCCAGCGGTGGATATTCATGCTTCCATTACCTTGCCCTTATCCCCCCTTTGAACTAAAATAATAGTAAGACAATGAGCAATTTTCGATTTATAAGGAGTTCCCATGAAAACAGATGAATTAAAACACGAAGGTTTAAAGAAATGGATAAATGAGGCCGCCGACCTTATGGCCCCCGATTCGGTAGAAGTATGCGACGGTTCCAAAGAGGAATACGACAGGATGATAAAGATACTTGTTGATGGGGGGCTCGCAACGCCGCTGAAGGCAAAGCCAAACAGCTACCTTTTCCGCTCCGACCCGTCCGACGTTGCGCGCGCGGAAAGCCGCACCTTTATTGCAAGCAAGGAAAAGATCGATGCCGGGCCCAACAACAACTGGAGGGATCCCGTTGAACTGAAAGCGACGATGACGGAACTGTACCGGGGCTGCATGAAAGGCCGTACCCTGTACGCAATTCCCTTCTCCATGGGGCCTGTTGGCTCGAACATCGCCAAAATCGGCATCGAGATAACCGACTCGCCTTATGTCGTCGCAAATATGCACATAATGACACGGGTCGGGACAAAGGTTCTGGACGTGCTTGGCACAGACGGCTTTTTCGTGCCCTGCCTGCATTCCATCGCGAAGCCACTTGCCGAAGGCGAAAGCGACAACGGCAAATGGCCCTGCGAACCTGATGTCGAGAAAAAGTACATCAGCCACTTCCCCGAAACCTACGAGATTTGGTCCTACGGCTCAGGCTACGGCGGGAACGCCCTCCTGGGAAAGAAGTGCCTGGCACTGCGCATCGCTTCGGTTCTGGCCCGCGACGAGGGCTGGCTTGCCGAGCATATGCTCATCCTCAAAATCACCAACCCCGAAGGCAAGGTGAAGTACATGACCGGGGCCCTTCCCTCGGCCTGCGGCAAGACGAACCTCGCGATGCTTGTGCCCACCCTGCCCGGCTGGAAGGTCGAGACCATCGGCGACGACATCGCCTGGATGAAATTCGGCGCAGACGGCAGGCTCTACGCCATCAACCCCGAATCCGGCTTCTTCGGCGTCGCGCCGGGGACCAGCATCGAATCAAACTACAACGCCATGCAGTCCATAAAGGAAAACACGATCTTTACCAACTGCGGGTTAACTGAAGACGGCGACATCTGGTGGGAACAGATCGGCCACGGTGCGCCGGGCAAGGAGATCATCGACTGGAAGGGCCAGAAGAGGCCCGCGCCGCAGACCGACAAGGCCGTCAAGGGCGAGGAGATCGCCCACGTCAACGCCCGCTTCACTGCCCCTGCCAGGCAGTGCCCGGTTATCGCCCAGGAATGGGAAGACCCCAAGGGCGTGCCCATCAGCGCGTTCCTCTTCGGCGGGCGGCGGGCAGCCACGGTCCCCCTGGTAAACCAGTCGAAGAGCTGGGTACACGGCGTGTTCATGGGCTCCATCACCGGCTCCGAAATCACCGCCGCCGCGCTTGACCTAAAAGCGGGCACAGTCCGCCGCGATCCCTTCGCCATGCTGCCCTTCTGCGGCTACAACATGGGCGACTACTT
>JGI24702J35022_10001000_pt1 | contig 17689 bp, 15 predicted proteins | sample TergutTh196P4_FD_35022 | JGI IMG/M metagenome (IMG submission 35022)
CTGCGGACGATCATCATCGNCCCGAACTCGTCGCTCAGTACGTTACCTGAGGCGGCAACATTCATTACGAGAACTTTATCGTCGATCGCTCTGAGCACCGATTCGTGATCTCCCGTCTCCTTTGCGATGGCGACCGCCTGCTCTAACGTCATGCCGGTCAGTTTTTCAGTCTGCTCACGGTTCACGACGGCGGTCAGAGCACCGGTGCCGTCGTCTATGACGATCTTCATTCTAAGGTCCTGCACCGCTTCGACCTTACCGTGCGCGGTGCATTCATCACCGAGTATGGAACGGTTGCACTCAGGACATCTTTTGATAAGCCCGCTGCCCGTGCGTATGTCGACGACAGCGCCTTCGACCATGACGTCAAGCCCTCCGCCCGTTCTCATGATGTCGCCGATGTTCCGTTTGCTGACGCCGCTCTGCACCTCTGCGAAAACGGCGTCCACACGGCTTATCTCGCACTGGTCGCCGAAGTTCAGCTGCGGGACCCCTCTCCACGCCCGAACGTAGGCGTTCTTGGCGCATATGGTCTCGCCTTCCTGTAAATTAACGTCATTCCATGCGGTGAACTGCACCTTTCCGGTGTCGTCGGCTATGTATCCAGTGTGCACGATACGTGCCTCGCCCTTTGACGTTATCGTCTTTGGCTCGACGGAAAGTATCTTTCCCGTTACCGTAACGTCGCCTATGCCGTCGCACAGTTCCGCTATTTTTACGTCCGAAGAATACGAAATACTGCGCTCAGGCACTTTCATAGGAGTGTCCGATACCTCTGCGATGCTCCTCTCTCCGAAGTTTATCTGTACCTTGTCATTCCATTTCTTGGTGTACGCATTCTTGAAGTTGTACGTCTCTCCTTTTACGAGTTCGAACTTCCCGACGTCCCAGACGGTGAATGACGCGGTACCGGTCTCGTCGCCCAATATCCCCGAGAATATTGTTTTCGGGACACCGCGCGCCGTTATTTGTTTCTCTTCGATGAACACCACTCTCGCGGTCAGGTCAACATTCTTTTCGTCGCCTGTCATCTCATCTATCTTTTTGGCGATCGATGCGGCCGAGACGAACAGCGGCGTATCTTTGCCGTATTTCCTCATGATGCCCTTTTTGGCGGCATCAATGGAGACGTGATACACATTCAGATATGTGTTCAGCTCCTCGATTATCTGTTCTTCGTCAGCTTCCTCTCCGATCACCCTTTTCAGTTCTTCAATATGGGGTGTAAGTTCCTTCATTTCCATTTTCATCGACCTCCGCGGCCTCAGACCGCCGTTGTCCTTTATGACTAAGAACTACTGGTAAATAAAGAGTGCTGGGGGGTCACCGAAAGTACCCCGTTCTGTATATAAACGGACCGAAAGTACTCCCGGCATCAGGGCGGCAACAACGTTCCGCACCGCCGCTCAAATTATATGGTAGAGGTATGCAGGGATCTTCCCCAGCAGCTCCCCGCCGGCGGCATTCCTTATCTTCTCACTCCCTCTCCGCCGGAGATTATGGACGTTCTCCTCCGAACATCCCCAGTCGGCGGCCAGTTTCCCGACGTATTGGAACGGCATCAGCCACGCCCTGGCTTCCTTGAAAGAAAGACCAGCCCTGTCCTGCAAGAGAAATATGGCCGCGAGATATTCTTCTCTCCCTGCCTTTTCTGCCCACCATGACAATATGTCCTGCGGTCTTTCGTCGGCGCCGGACTGCCTTTCTGAGGCGCTTACATACATATTGCTAACAATACTGTTATCAATATATTAACTTCTGGACAGTGCCCTCAGCTTTTCCCTCGCGGTCTTTTTGCCGGATACATTGGAATTGCCTTCAAGTGTCTCTTTCAAAGGTCTGCGCTCATAAGAACGCATGGTGTCTGATTCAGTACAGGCAGTTTTTTATAAGCGGCATGCCTGATATGCTTGTGTCCGTAAGTCCAACACCCTGCGGCCGTCTAAAGCGCCCGCGTTGGCAGGATCCACTTTTTACCTCTTTCCCGTCAGCTGTCTCGGTATCATCCCTATAATGTTTGTCTTATCAGTTTTGCCCGTCTCTGCGAACCACCTCACTACATATGTAAACGAATCGAAAGTACTCCGGGCATCAGGGGGCGGCGCCCCCGTTGCCGCCGGCGGAAAGTGTTCAACAATTGCGCCGCACACACCTTCCGGCCAATGTTAACAGTGACAAATAAAGAGTTAATATAGTTAGAGAGGATTGACGGAAATCATCAGAAGAATGGCGAGAACATGGGATTTATGAACAGAGCGGGAGAGAGCGTCTCTAAAAGACCGGCCGTACCGCTCATAGTGCTTGCAATTATCACCGCAGCCGCGTTGGGAATGATAGCGATGAACCCTCCGTCCTTCGGCATGGACGAAGGGAGCTTCATGCCGGACAACGAGATGATCAGGGCGTCCAACATAATTTCCGAAGAGTTCACATCATCCGCGTCGGTAATGAGCCTTGTGGATGCGCGTTCTGCAGGAGACGATATTTTCACCAAGGACGCTTTCCTTGACATCCTCGGTTATGAGAGATCATTGTATGAAATGAAGTATACGGGCACCGACGGCATCAAATATTCGTACAGCGACCATTCGTACATCGATCCGTCAGACGTCGGTCTGAACGGGTTCATGATACTGAGCCCGGTATCCGCCGTCGCGGGTGCCATCGCGGGGTCATCCGATTATAACGTCATGATAGCAACCATAGGATCTCCGGGCGTGACCGACAGCGTGATAAAGATGTATGCTTCCGCGGTGATCGCCGGCGAGCCGATGCTTGCGTCACTGTTATCCAACGATTACGACAGCGTCAGCGTCACAGCGGGCGGTTGTATAATCTCGCTGATGATAACGGACTCGGAGCTTGACAAGATACAGGACGGCGAGCTGGGCTTCGAAGGAGATGTGATATCCGCCGCCAAAGGTTTCAGCCCGTCGCACGCAGGAGGACTGAAGATAAAGGCCATGGGAATGCAGACGATGATGAACGACATCGGCGACATGGCCCAGAAGGACATTTCGATGCTGCTGCCGATCGCGATCGTGGTCATAATCATACTGCTCTTCGTCATATATCGTGACGTATCCGACACGCTGGTAGGTCTTCTCGGTCTTTTCATCGCCATAATATGGACATTCGGCATATCGGCACTCATAAACATACCGATGTCCACGATAGCCATTGCCGTTCCGATATTGATACTGGCATTAGGTATAGACTACAGTTTACACATGGTGTTCAGGTACAGAGAGGAGAGAAGTGCCGGCAAGAGCCCGAAAGAATCAATAGCGATGACCATGGGCTCCGTCGGTCAGGCATTGGTGCTCGCTACCGTGACAACAGCGATCGCTTTCCTGTCATATCTGACGTCGCAGATGTCCGCGCTCGCTGACTTCGGTGTCATGTGCGCGATAGGCATCGTATGCGCGTTCGCGGTCATGCTGCTTCTCATACCTGCGACGCAGGTGATGAGGGACCGCAAGGCGGAAAGGAAGGGCAAGGACCCGGACGATGCGAAACGTTACAAAAAGGCAGGCGATGAAAGTAAGGACACACTGGGCAAGATATCCGGCGTCGGCGGCAGGATGGCCGCCAGGAGCCCGTGGGCGGTCCTTGGCGTTGCCGTTCTCATAGTTGCGCTGTTCGGTTACAGCGCCACGAATTTATCATACGATTTCGACATGTACGAGTTCATCCCCGAGGAGACGGAGGCGCATGATATAATACTGTACATGGATGAGAATTATAACACAACGACGAGCACCACAAGCGTTCTCATATACGGTGACCCGTGGAAGATCGACACGATACTGAAGATCGAGGAATCGCTGGACAATATGGCCGCAGATCCGATACGAGGGGTATCGTACACATCCGGGTCCCCGGATGCCGAGTATTTATATACGGCGTTGAGCGACGCGAACGACAGGATAGGCGATCCGATGTACGATATGCTGTTCAACAGCACGTTCGATTCCAACGGAAGACTGATAATATCTCCGATGACGGAGACCTACCTAGGCGCCCTCGAAGCAAATACGCCTGATATTCTGTTATCGTCGGTCGTCGGCGAACACAACGGAGAAGCGATCACCAGAATAATACTGAAGATGACGACCGAGATCGAAAGCGATAACAATGCGATCCTCGCCATGAGGGACGCCGTCAACGAAGCGTGCTCCCCGCTCGGCGACATCGGCGCCGAATATGTGGTCACCGGGCAGTTCGTGATCCTGGCGGCGACTATGACCGAGATGAACAACAGCCAGATGACGTCGCTATTTGTGACGATAATATTCGTTATACTGATCCTTACGTTCGTGATGTACTACACGCACAGAAGTTTCCTGTTAGGCATAATGGCAACGATCCCGACGCTGATATCCGTGGTCATGGTATGGGGGACTATGGCGGCGATCGGCATGCCGCTCAATGTGATGACGCTGACGATAGCATCGCTGGCCGTCGGTATGGGCGTCACCTACGGGATACACATATCGAACCGTTTCGCAACGGAACTGATACGTAACGATATGGACGCGAAGGACGCCATAAAAAAGACGACACGCGAAACAGGCAAGGGCGTATTCGCGGCGATGGCAACAACGGTCGCAGGATTCGGAGTGATGGTGTTCTCCAAGATACTGCCGATGTACCAGTTCGGGATAATAACCGCACTGGCGATACTGTTCGGTTACGCGGGCGCGGTGCTTGTACTGCCGTCGATGCTCGTGATATGGGGCAGGCACGTCAAACCGAAGCTGATGAGCAAGCGCAGCGGTACCGCATCGTCCACCGCGACAGCGGCAGCGGCGGCGGCCGGGACGGGCATGGAAAGATATGCGATGAGGATGCCCGAAGGGCCGGACAGGACATACCCGGAGTGGGACGGCAGCGTGAAACGCACCGCGGATACAGTACCGTACCCGTACAGGCGCGGAAGGAAAAATTTCGTACGAAGGCGACCCAAGATTTAAATCCTTAAAAACAATCATACCGTATGGTCCCGAAGAGCAAGATCGATTCTGTCCTCGAGAATTATGACAAGGATAACATAACGATAGCTACGCTCTGTTCTCATTCTTCGCTTCAGATTTTTCACGGCGCACGCAAAGCAGGTTTCAGAACGTTGGGACTGACGGTATCGCACAACACAAAATATTACGACGCGTTCCCTCTTGCGAAGCCTGACGAGATAATCAAGTACAAAGATCTCGACGAGATAGAGGAGCGCGTAGGCGAGCTTCATGATAAGAACGTCGTCGTGATACCTCACGGTTCATTCGTCGAGTACATGGGACCGAAGAAGTTCGAGGAACTTGAAGTTCCGGCGTACTGCAACCGCGCAGTTCTTCAGTGGGAGTCCGATCGCGATCTGGAAAGACAGTGGATAACGTCAGCGGGTGTCGCGATGCCGCGAATATACACCGACGCAAGGGAGATAAATGAGCCTGTTCTCGTGAAATACCACGGCGCCAAAGGCGGACGCGGTTTCTTCATCGCCAAAGATTATCCGGACTTTAAGATGTATATCGATAACACACAGCCGTATACGATCCAGGAGTATGCGCTGGGAACGAGATACTACATGCATTTCTTCTATTCGCCGTTCAAAGAGGATGGTTACAAAGTTGCGAGAGGAGGAACGCTTGAACTGCTTTCGATAGACAGAAGGGACGAGAGCAATATTGACGAGTTATACAAAATGGGATCGTACGACGATCTGAAGAAGCACGGTCTTTACCCGTCGTTCGTCGTGACCGGTAATGTTCCTGTCGTTATACGCGAGTCGCTTCTTCCGAAGGCGTTCGAGATGGCCGAACGTATTGTTAACAGATCATACGAACTGTTCGGCGGCATGTGGGGCCCGTTCTGTCTGGAAACGATAGTCACGGACAAACTGGAATTCAAATTATTCGAGATATCCACGAGAATTGTCGCGGGAACGAATCCGTTCATCTCAGGTTCGCCGTACGCCGATCTCATATATCCGGGAATGAGCACAGGCGGAAGGATAGCGAAGGAGTTCAGGGATTCGCTGGACGCCGGTAACTTCAATGACCTTATGACGTAAGCACAATATCAAAGACACAAAGACATTAAGACATAAGCAAACATCAAAGGCACAATGACATTACGACATGAGCGCATATAAAAAACATATTTACACAAACAATATCTATATGAGAAGGATAAGGGAAGGATAATGGTTTCAAAGAGGCTCGGTGATGTCCCCGAATCCGGTACGGTCGCGATAGCGAATCTCGTAAGTCAGCTGAAACAGGAAGGTGTCGAGATAATCTCATTCTCAATGGGCGAGCCTGATTTCGATACACCGCAGAATATCAAGGACGCCTGCGTAAGGTCGCTGAACGACGGTTTCACGCATTATACGCCGTCAGCGGGGATACCCGAACTGAGGAAAGCGATAGCGGAAAAGACGGAACGCGACAATAAGATAAAATGTACGGCGAAGAACGTACTCGTGACGCCGACGAAGCATGCGCTGTTCATGATCGCGCTTGCGTATCTCGATCCGGGCGACGAAGTGATATTGCCGGACCCGGCGTGGGTTTCGTATGAGGCGGTAGTGAGATTAGCGGGCGCAACGCCCGTTTACGTTCCGACGAAATTTGATGATGATTTCTGCATGAGCGCCGACATGATCGCTAACGCCATGACAAATAAGACAAAAATGCTCATGCTCAACTCCCCGTCCAATCCCACGGGCTCCGTGATGCACCGTGATACTCTTAAGGGAATAGCTGACCTCTGTACCGATAAGAACGTGACGGTGATGGCGGACGAGATATACGAGCATATAATTTACGAAGGCGAGCACGTTTCCATAGCGTCGTTCGACGGTATGTTCGAAAGAACGTTAACTCTTTCGGGATTATCGAAAACATATGCGATGACCGGCTGGAGGCTCGGCTGGCTGATCGCCCCCGAGAAGGATATCGCCGCAGTGAACAAACTGCAGACCCATTCAGTAACTTGCTGCACATCATTCACACAGCCGGCGGCGATCGAAGCGTTAAGAGGGCCGCAGGGGTCTAGGATAAAAATGGTCAATGAGTTCAGAAAGAGGAGAGATCTGGCGTTAGACCTTCTTACAGAGATCAAAGGCATCGAATGCAACCGCCCCGAAGGCGCGTTCTATCTTTTCCCGAAGTATGAGCAGAAGATATCGTCCGACGACATGACAATGCATCTGATGAAAGAGGCGCACGTTGCTGTGACGCCCGGAAGATCGTTCGGTCCCTCGGGCGAAGGTTTCTTCAGATTATCGTACGCCGCGTCCGAGGAGAACATAATCGAGGGCATCGGAAGGATAAAGCGGTCGCTTTCCAAACTTTGACGCAAACGGCCGATGACACTAAGATTTATAGCGGTGTTACCGATAAGGGAACATCCGCGCATACGAACGGAATTGCACATGCGAAATAAAGAGGGAGAAAATTGAGCAGGAAACTTTTCACCGTCGGCCCCGTGAACGTTGAGCCGGAAGTGCTTCAGGCGATGACCAGACCGATGGTAACGCACCGATCGAAAGAGTACAAGGCGCTGCACAGTTCCGTCATAGAACGGATGAAAAAAGTGCTTGACACCGATATGGAGATATTCCTGGTCGGCGGATCGGCGTCAATATTCTTGGAAGGGGCGATAAGGAACGGCGTGAAAAGCAATGTTCTCGGAATAACGAACGGCTCGTTCGGCGACCGGTGGATCGATATATCGAAGCTCAACGGAAAGAATGTCAAAGAAATTCGGGTACCGTGGGGAAAGGCGATGAAACCGAAAGACATAGAAGGCGCCGTTGACGATACGATCGAGGCGGTGCATTTCGTAAGCAACGAATCGTCAACAGGTGTTCTCAGTCCTCTGGGCGAACTTATCGATGAAATAAAAAAACAGAGCGACGCGCTGATATTTGTCGACGGTGTCACGTCCGTAGCGGGAACAGACTTAAAGTTAAGGAAGAACGAGGTTGACGCGCTGATATTCGGTTCGCAGAAAGCGTTGGGGCTTTCGCCCGGACTCGCGTTCATAGCCGTCAGCGAGAAAATGATGAACAAGGCAAAAGAAGTGCAGAACAGAGGGTTCTACACCGACCTTCTGAAACTGAAAAAGAACAACGATGATAATTCAACGCTGACGACGCCTCCTGTATCCGAGGTGTACGCACTGGACTTCCAATTGGACCGCATGATCGCCGAAGGTATGCAGGCAAGATACAGACGCCACGCGGAGATGGCCGACATGGTCAGAAAATGGTCATCGAAGCTGTACGGCATGTTCCCCGAGGAAGGTTACATGTCGAACACCATCGGCGTTCTGAACCGTGGTGATCTTGATTTCGATAAATTTCACGGCATCCTTAAAGAAAAGGGTTACGAGATATCGGGCGGTTACGGCGAGGTCAAAAAGACAACGTTCAGGATAGGCCACATGGGTGATCTTACGACTGCAAGAATAAAAGAACTGTTAACGATAATGGAAGGAACACTGGAGGAATGCAAATGAAACTGCTCGTTTCCGACCCTCTTTCCGAAGAGGGTCTCAAGATACTCGCCGCGTCAGGCATACCGGTTGACGTAAAGCCGGGGCTGAGCGAGGACGAATTATGCGCGGTCATCGGAGAGTACGACGGTCTGATAATAAGGAGCGGGACCACGGTAACAAAAAAGATCCTTGACGCGGGCAAGAATTTAAAGGTCGTGGGACGCGCGGGCGTGGGCGTCGATAACGTTGACGTACCGTACGCGACGCAGAAGGGCGTGCTCGTTATGAATACGCCTTCTGCAAATATCATTTCCGCGGCGGAGCACTCGCTCGCGATGATAATGACGTTGGCGAGGATGATACCGTGGGCCCACGCATCCGTTCATAAAGGCGAGTGGAAAAGAAGCAAGTTCACCGGTATCGAACTTTACGGAAAGACGCTGGGAATAATAGGCGTCGGCCGCGTGGGCGGAGAGATAGCGAAGCGCGCAAGATCGTTCAACATGACGATGATCGGTTACGATCCGTACCTTCCGAAGGATGTCGCGGAAAGCCTGTGCGTCAAACTTACGACATTGGAGGACGTCCTCAAGAATTCCGATATCATGACAATTCACACTCCGCTGCTTCCCGAAACGAAGAACATGATATCGATGCCGCAGTTCAAAATGATGAAGAAGAACGCGTTGCTCGTGAATGTGGCGCGCGGCGGCATAGTTAACGAAGATGATCTTTACGATGCGTTAAAGAATAAAGTGATCGCCGGCGCGGCATTTGACGTATTTGTTGACGAGCCGCTTAAGGAAGGCAGCAAGCTCATCGAATTGGACAATCTTGTTATGACGCCGCACCTTGGCGCAAGCACGGTAGAGGCGCAGGAGAAAGTTTCCGTCGACATTGCCGAGAATGTGATAATGTACCTTCGTGACAATATTATTGCGAACGCCATCAACGCACCGCGCGGTCAGCTGGACCCGGCGCTCGCGCCGTACCTTCCGCTTGCCGAACGCCTCGGCGTGACGATGCACCAGCTCAACGGCAAACGTCCCGTAGACAAGATAGAAGTGGTATGCAGCGGCGAGATCGCATCAAAGAACACAAAGATGGTGACGCTCTCGGCAATGATAGGCGTGATGAAGAATATCGTGGGCGATAATGTGAACATGGTGAACGCGGAATCATTGGCCAAAGGAAAGAATATTAAGGTCACCGAATCAAAGAACGAAGATTCGCCGGTATACTCGAACATGGTCACCATAACGGTAACTTCCGGAAAGGATGCGCGCACCGTCCGCGGGACGGTGTTCGCGCAGACGCCCCGTCTGATCGGAATCGATGACTACTCGTTCGAGATACCGATGGATTCGGATATGTTATTCGCAAGATATCACGACAAGCCCGGGGTAATAGGAAGCGTCGGTAAGATATTAGGAGAGAATAACATAAACATAGGTCAGATGACCGTCGGCCGCGACGCGAAGAACGGAACGGCGATAATGCTGATGGGCGTTGATCATAAAGTTCCCGATGCGCTGATAAAGAAGATAAGCGACGCGACGGGATTCGACGAGACCAAATTCATAGGTCTCGTCGACTAAACATTATTAAAGGCGTAGTCATACAGAAAGCACTCAGCACCAAGGCAGGGAACGTATAAAATGTCCGCAAAAGTCACACTGACCGTCGAAGACCTAACTCTTGCGATACGCAACAGCATAGACGGAGGTATAGACGAGGACCATGCGTACGCGCTGGCGCAGCATATACTGAACTTCTTCGGCTATTCGGACAGGATAATCGATAACATCCTGGAACCGGAGGACCGTGACGCATTCTATATGCTCGAAGATACCGGCATACTGACGACAGAACGGGAAGAGACAACGTTATACGACGGAAGGGAGTGGCGTATACACTACTGGCTGTTCAAAAGAGAGCGTATAAACGAGTTAATGAGCTCGGCAGACCCCAAAAAGGCGGAAGAAGTTGCGGACTCGGTATACGGCGGCCTTCCCGACGACATATGGAAGCGCGGCAAGTGATCCCGCGCGATCGGCGCTCACTTTCGGTCCGCCTATATATGAAACGGGGTACTTTCGGTCACCCCCTGGAATTGTTCTTATACTCATACTGACAGTAATGAGCGTGCAGCTGTTCCCTTACACGCCGAGAGCGTCGCAGAAGGAGTTCGTTGAGTTCGTCAGCGAATGCGTGAAAGAAGGGATACCGTGCATACTGGAATCAGGCACGGGAACAGGAAAAACAATATGTTCGCTTGCCGGCGCATTGCCGTACGCGCTGGAAAAAGGTAAAAAGATAATATATCTCACAAGAACGAGCGCCCAGCAGAAACAGGCGATACTCGAACTCAGAAAGATATCCAAGATAAGGAAGTTATTTGCGCTGGGGATACAGGGAAGGGGAACATCGACATGCCCTAAGATATTATCAGACCCGGAACTTATGTCCGGGTCGCCGGAGGAACTGTCTAAATTCTGTTCAGAGTTCAAGAAGCATTCCGGCACCGATTCAGGGTGCAGATTCTACGATAACATATTGGAAACGGATATGAAGGAGCATATTGACTTCTGCGCTTCGAAGATGCCGACCTCCGACGAATTCAGTGCTTACGCGTTAGAAAAGGGATTGTGCCCGTACGAGATGATGAAACGTCTGATACAATACGCGGACGTCGTCATCGCGCCGTACCATTTCATATTCGTCCCGGGAACGAAAGAAAGGTTCCTGGGGTGGATGAACACGCCCATCAGGGAGATGATACTGATAGTTGACGAAGCTCACAACCTTCCCGATCATCTGCGGGAAGTTATGACGGCAAGATACACAATGCGCGCATTGGACATGACCGAGAACGAAGCGAGGGAATGGAAAGATCCTGAGGTAAGCAACGGCATATCGGCAATGGACCTCATCGGCGTTGTAAGAAAGTTAATGTATGAGGCCAAAGAAAAATTCCTGACGGAGGACGACGGTCTGATACCGCCGTACTTCCTTGAGGACGGCCTCATGGAAGAGCTGGGCGCCACGTCATTCAAGGTAAGGAGCATATGCAAAGCGCTCATAGAGCACGGCGAGATCGTCGCGGAAACGAAGAAGATGAACGGGCGGTTACCAAGATCGTACATGCGTTCGTTAGGTTCGTTCATATTGTTCTGGCTGGATTCGGAGGACGAGGTATACGTGAAACTGATAATAGGCGACGACACGGCACTGGAGGCGTTCTGCATGGACCCGTACGAAGCTGCGGAACCGTTGCGTTCATGCCATTCGTCCGTTCATATGTCCGGCACGCTTGAACCTCTCACCGAATACCAGAATGTCCTCGGTCTTGAGAACGCGAGACTTGAGCGTTTCGCGTCGCCGTTCGATCCGGATAACCTGATGATCGTGCACGCAACTGACGTAACAACGAGATATGAAGAGATGAGACAGGACGCAACGATGATACCGAGGATGGAAGATCACATCGTCAATATTATCAGCGCGGTGAGAAGGAACACCGCTGTGTTCTTTCCCTCATACGTGCTCATGGACGCAATGATAAAGGACGGCATAGGCGCAAGGATCGGACGAAAGGTGTTCACCGAACGTAAAGGAATGACGAACACGGAACACCATAAGATGGTGGACGCATTCAAAGTATCAGGGGACGGTGTATTATTTGCGGTATGCGGCGGAAGGATAAGCGAAGGCATTGACTTTCCGGGAAAGGAGATGGAGGCGGCGATAATAGTCGGGATGCCGTTCTCAAAGCCGGGAGCGAAGCAGAACGCGCTGATACGGTATTACGATATAAAGTCGGGGAACGGCTGGGAGCACGCGGTGATATCGCCGGCGACAAGGAAGATGAGACAGGCGATCGGCAGGCTGATACGCTCGGAGAGCGATATCGGCGCGGCCGTGATACTTGACAAGCGTTCTGCGTTATACCCGTTGCTGGCGTCCGAAAGATCATCCGATGCCGTCGAGGACGTCAAAGAATTTTTCTCGCAACATTAGAGCGGCCGCCTCTGGTACAGTTATACTACATGTAATACGAACCTTTTTATCAATATGATGTGCTGAATGTCCGTTGAACAAAGGTGAGATGTTGCCGAAGAGAACCAATAATGAGTACGGTGTCGTGAATGTTTCTTGCACCTCTGCAAAGGAAATCAGCGCCGCCCGACCAAAAAACGTGTCCGTGCTCAAAGATGATGAAAGAAGCATTATCGATGACGACCCGATCACTCCGGAGGAAGAAGCAGACCTTCTGATAAGCATGGACGAGTTCAAAAAAGGAAAGGTCACGGTCGTTCCAGGGTCATGCAGCGATGAAGAACTTTTTAAAATATTGAGGGGCGAACAGTCAGATGGTCAATGACTTGATCTTTTCATCGCAGTTCGGGAAATTATACAGGATCAAGAGAAAAAGGTCCGCTAAGGAACTTATGGAAAAGGTCGACAACGGCATCGCCGCGCTGAGGCATTCGGACAGGCCGGAAATGATCGGGACCCACAAAAAAGGAAGACTGTCCGGATATTATTCATACGAAATAAGCAGCGGGCACCGCATATTATACAAAGTTGAGCGGACAGAAGGTGCTGTTCATGTTTATTTACACAGGGTCTGCGATCATAAGAACGTATACGGCAGGGATTGACGGCGTTCGATATCGCACAACGGCGCTACAGCTGAATTGAAAGAATAAATACAATCATTCGATATTGTTGCATCGGGAGTTTGACAATGGATGCGGTTGGCGCGGTTATCATCATGTTCGCGGGGCTGTGGCTGTTCCTGCCGGCGATGTTACCTAATTCCGCGGCGGTCGTCTTCGGCGGCGGGACGCCGGTAGACTTCGGAAGATCGATCGGCGGCAAACGGATATTAGGCGACGGGAAGACCTGGAGAGGGTTCTTCGGCGGAGGTCTCGCCGGTGTTGTCCTCGGTATGATACTTATGGGGATAGCGTATCTGCTCGGCAAAGAGGACATATGGGGATACGGCGGCCTATGGGGCGGTATCGGAATAATTGTGTGTCTGTCATTCGGTTCGCTGCTTGGTGATATGCTGGGATCTTTCATAAAAAGGAGGATGGGAATAGAGAGAGGAAAGAAAGCGCCGATACTCGACCAATATGATTTCCTGATAGGCGCATTCCTTCTCACAGCGTTATTCTATCCGCGTTGGGTGTACGATACGTACATAGAGATACCCGGATGGCATATCCTGGCGTTGGTATTTTTACTGATAATAACATTGCTGTTGCACCGCGCGATGAATATAATCGGTTATAAGGCGGGGCTGAAGGACGTACCGTGGTGATGATATGAACGAAATGAAGAAAGCGCTGGAGGACTGCGAAGCATTGCGATACGGTGATTTTACGTTAGCGTCCGGCGCCAGGAGCGATTATTATATTGATATAAAGAAAGCGAGCACTGATCCTAAGGTACTGTATCTGATATCGCAGCTGATGGCCGAGGCCGTGCAGTCATCGGGGAAGAGATATGATAGGATCGCCGGTGTTGTTCTGGGTTCGGTACCGCTGGCGGCGGCGCTGTCCCTCGCTACGGGAATACCGTATGTGATGGTCCGGAAGGAGAAGAAAGATCACGGCACGTCAAAGCTGATCGAAGGCGACCTGAACGAAGGCGATAATGTTCTTGTCGTTGAGGACGTTATAACATCAGCCGGTTCGAGCATCTCCGCTATAAACACACTGAGATCATCGAACGTCATCGTTGAGGATATAATATCAGTCATAGACAGAGAATCGGGAGGAAGGGAAGCGTTGAAAGATATAGGAGTTACGTTAACATCGCTCGTAAAAGCGTCAGATCTTCTGAAGGACCGGCCGGCAAAGGACGGTGCGTGAGATGGCCCGCAGGATAAGGATAGGGATATACGGTTACGGTAACGTCGCAAGAGGCGCCGAAAGGGCGATCGCAAAGAGTTCTGATATGAGACTGGAGGCGGTGTTCACACGCCGCTCACCTGACACCATAAGAACATTAACGCCCGGCGTCACCGTAGCGGCGGCCGAGAACGTTACCGAATATAAGGATAAGATAGATGTGATGCTCCTTTGCGGCGGATCGGCGACAGACCTTCCGGAACAGGGGCCGGAGCTTGCAAAGCATTTCAACATTGTTGACACGTATGACACGCACGCCAAGATACCGGAATATCTTGAGGCGGTGAACGCTCAGTCAGTATCGAACAAAAAAGCAGCGGTCATATCAGTAGGCTGGGATCCCGGAGTATTCTCATTGATGAAAGCGATGTTATCATCGATGCTGCCTGACGGAAAGAACTATGCGTTCTGGGGCCCAGGCGTCAGCCAGGGGCATTCCGACGCCATAAGGCGGATAGACGGAGTGACGGGCGCGGTCCAGTACACCGTTCCTTCTGACGACGTTATGAACGAGGTGAGGAACGGCTCTCTCAAAGATTACACGGTGAGGCAGAAGCACAAAAGGATATGTTACGTATCGGTGAAAGAAGGAGCGGACAAAGACAGAATAGCGGACTCTGTGAAAAGGATGCCTTATTATTTCTCTGATTACGACACGGAAGTGATATTCGTTCCCGGTGATGAATTAGAGAAAGAGCACAGCGGGATGCCGCACGCCGGTTCCGTTCTCAGGAACGGGATAACGGGGAGCGATGAAAAATATACAACCGAATTTTCAATAAAGTTCGACAGCAACCCCGGGTTCACCGGTTCTGTGATGGCAGCGTTCGCGAGGGCGGCGTTCAGATTCCACGCAGAAGGAAATTTCGGAGCGAAGACCATACTGGACATCCCCGTATCGTACATCTCGGAAAAAAGCAGGGACCAGCTGATAAAGGAGACGCTTTGATACGGCGGTGAACAATGATACCTGAGAACAACTGCTCATTGTGCGCTTTATGCGAATTCAGGACGAAGATAGTAATGCCCGACGGCAATTTCGATTCGAACGTCGTTCTCGTGGGCGAAGCCCCCGGTGAGAACGAGGATCTTACGGGAAGGCCGTTCGTCGGAAGGTCAGGAAAACTGCTGGAGAAGATAATGAACGCGGAGGGAATAAAAAGATCGGACGTTCTCATAACGAATACCGTCAAATGCAGACCTCCCGGCAACCGCGATCCTACGAAGGAAGAGATGAATGCATGCAGACCGTTCCTTCATTACGAACTGTCAGGAAAAAAAGTGATAGTCGGGCTCGGAAGGTCGGCGTGCCGCGATCTCATCGGTTACGAAGGAAAGATGGCAGACATCGTCAACAAAGAGATGACGATAACGGTCGACGGAAAAGAGATGGTATTCATTCCGGCGTATCACCCGGCCGCGTGCATATACAGCAACGAGTCCAAAGCGGAATTAAGAAGAACAATGAACATACTGAAAAATAAATATCTGGGGTGACGGCATGGGCACCGATCCAAAGCGCAATGTGAAAGAGGATGCGCCGCTCACGGACGTGAACGGAATATCGGGATTCATGATAGACATGGACGGTACCGTTTACAAAGGCGATGACGTGATACCGGGCGCTCCGGAGTTTGTAGAAAGGCTGATGTCGCGTAAAATACCGTTCGTGTTCCTTACGAACAACTCATCATCCGATCGCCGTCATTATTACGATAAACTCAAAAAAATGGGATTCAGTGTGAGCATTGAAAATATACTGACATCAACAACGGCGACGATACAATATCTTAAAAAATATCATGACGGTAAGAAAGTATACCCTCTGGGAACAGAGAAATTCACGGAAGAGATAAAGGACGCCGGTATACGTATGTCCAAAGATGATGCGGATATCGTGTTACTGGCGTTCGATACTTCGATAACATATGAGAAGATCAATCATGCGTACCGGTTACTGAAAAAAGGTGCGGAATTCGTCGCGACGCATCCGGACGATCTGTGCCCGACGGAGAACGGGTACGATGTGGACATCGGCCCGTTCATAAGATTCTTCGAATCGATGACAGGAACGAAGGCGACCGTCATCGGAAAGCCCAACGTATTAATGGTAAGAATGGCCGCGGAAAGGATGAACGTTCCCGCCGAAGGTATGGTGATGGTCGGCGATCGGTTATATACGGACATAAAAATGGCGTCGGACGCCGGTATAAGATCAATAATGGTGCTCACCGGCGAGGCGAAGGAAACGGACATCAAAGATTCCGGAGTACGGCCGACGCTGATCGTTAGCTCAGTGAACGATATACTTAAGTAATCCGAAAAGAACCCTCCGGTCAGATAACTTATATATATACTAAACAGGATTGCGTATACGCCTTTAAGTGTAGGGATGCATCGGAGCCGAGTCAGGGATTCGTTCCGTAGGAAGGGATGAACTTGTATCTAAAACAGATAGAGTTAGAAAATTTCAAATCATTCGGCGGGAAACTTACGATACCGCTGATGGAAGGGTATCTTGCAGTGACCGGTCCGAACGGCTCCGGTAAATCGAACATTTCCGACGCAATATTATTCGTTCTCGGACCTAAAAGTTCCAAGGCGATACGTGCCGGTAAGCTTACCGATCTGATATTCGACGGCGGAAAGACCAAGAACAAAGCAGAATTCACGAAAGTTTCGCTGGTATTTGACAACAAGGACCGCATGATACCATGGGACGATGACACCGTTAAATTAACGCGTCTTGTGAGACTTGCGCAGGACGGCGAGAATTACAGTTCATATTTCTACGTCAACGACGGAAAATCATCGATGACCGAGTTCGACAATCTTCTTGCGAGAGCAAGGATAAGCGCCGAAGGTTATAATCTCGTGCAGCAGGGTGATGTCACACGCATCGTCCAGATGGGCGGCCTCGACAGGCGCAGGATACTGGACAGCATATCGGGGATAGCAAGCTTCGACGCCGACCTGGAAAGCGCAGGAAAAGAAAAGGCCGAGACGGAAGCGAACATCGAAAGGATCGAGATAATTATTAAAGAACTTGATACGCAGCTTGCGCAGCTGGAAAAAGATATGGTGGAGGCCAGAAAATATCTGGAGGCGCAGTCGAAGCTCGATGAAGCGAAGGCGCAGATGCTTCACCGCCAATTGGAGAACGCAATGGCCGAGGCGGACGGCATACGCGAAGAACTTCTAAGATCGCAGAATGAGATCGAGACGTTAAAACAAAAGAAACAGAAGCTTATCGACAAAGTGGA
>JGI24702J35022_10001001_pt1 | contig 17686 bp, 12 predicted proteins | sample TergutTh196P4_FD_35022 | JGI IMG/M metagenome (IMG submission 35022)
AGAGATCCTGTTCGAAAACCGTTATTATTACAACGGAGGCAGCGGCGGCGGCAATGGTAGCGGCGGCGGCGGCAACAGGCCCACTCCTACGCCAACGCTAATGCCGACGCCAACACCCGGTGTTCTCAGCGTGGCTGAGAATCTGTCTGTGATAAAAATCGTGAACGGCTATCCCGGAAACAACAGCAACGAGCAATTCTCATTTAGGCTTGTCGCTAAGGACGCCGCCCACCCGATGCCTGCAGGCAGCGTCAACGGGACAAAGACAATCGGTATTATTGGCACGGGCGAAGGCAGCTTTGGCGCCATGAACTATAACAAAGCCGGAATCTATACCTACACGGTTAACGAGGAAAACACCAGGAGAAGGGAATTCACCTATGACACGATTGTATATACGGTAACAATCACAGTCGCGGCGAGCGGAAAAGACGGACAGCTCACGGTATCAAGAGCAGTAACTGACAACCGGAGAAACGCGGCGACGGCTTTAGTCTTCATCAATACATATAATCCGGACGCAAACGCAACCCCTACGCCTTCCGCTCCGCCCGGCTCAACCGATTCAACCGGCGGACCTGACGGGCCGTCCGGCGGGCTTGGTATATCCGGCGGAGGTGATTTGACCGATCTGGCGGACTCCGGAGAGCCTACGGATTTTGGCGAGGCGGAGGCGGAAGCAATACCGGATCCCAATGCAAGCATTGGCGACAGAGGGGCGCCGATTGGCATTCTAAACATGGGAACCGGAACCTTTCCTAAAACAGGGGACGACAGCCACTTGGAATTGTTTATCATAACCGGCTTGTTGGCGTCCGTGCTCTTATTCCTGGTGATAAAACGCAAACCAAAACAACTTGCTCATAGCAGGCGCCAATTGCAGACGCCAATAATAACAGGCCCTAATTACAGGCGCCAATTGCAGACGCCTATTACAGGCTCTAGTCACAGGCGCCAATAGTCAACATTATATTGAAACTATATCATTCATGCCAAGAGGAGCAACAAAACGTGACCGTCATAAAAAAGATAATACGATTCCTGCTAATAACAGTACTTACGGTAATCATTGCCATAAGCGGATACGAAATATGGAGAATATCCGAACAGTACACGCAAGAGAGGCGGATTAAGGACAAATTAGCGGAATACCGTCTCAGAACGGCGGGGGGTTTATCGGACAATCAGTTTATAACAAATCTGCGAAATGGGGAATTTCCAGATAATCAGGTTATGGCATTTCTGCAAAACGATGGGCATTTAGGTAATCAGGATATGGCATTTCTGCAAAAAGATGAGCATTTAGATAATCAGAATACGGCAAACCTGCAAAACGATGGACTTTCGGATAATCAGAACACGGCATATCTAAATGACAACGAGCTTAACGAGCTTAACAATCTTAACAATCTTAACAAACTCAAGGAACTTTCTGATAGTCAGGATATAGCAAATCTAAAAAAAGGGGAACATTCCGGCAATCGATTTGTTTATGATCTGCAAAACGAGGTAAATAAGAATATAGCCGGTTGGCTGGTTATACCGGGGACCAATATAGATTACGCCTTCGCGCGTGCCGCAGACAACGATTTCTACCTGAAGAGGGACTTGTACGGAGACAATTCAGCGGCAGGAAGTTTATTTATGGATTTCCGTTGTATCGAGGATTTTTCTGATTCAAATACTATCATTTACGGGCATAATATGAAAAATAGGAGTATGTTTGGCGATTTGAGATTGTTTTCAGATGAGGCGTTCTTTGAAACAAATTTGCTGGGAACGGTATTTTTAAATGATGATACATATACTCTGGAATTTTTCGCTTATATGGTTGTAAAAGATGACGATATAATAATATATGATCCGGCGGCTGACCAAAGCGAATTCATTGAGTATGTGAAGAAAAACGCCCGACAATACCGTGAACCTGCAACAATCAGCGCCATTGTGACACTTTCTACGTGTTCATACGAAAGCGACGGCGCCAGAATGGTTTTGCTTGCTGTGACAGCATAATTATTTAATAAACAAAAATAAATCACACGGAGGAGAGTACTATTATGTGCCAAAAAATCAAGTTCTTTATCTGTAAGCATTGCGGCAATCTTGTCGGCCTAATCGATAACAAAGGCGTGCCGATGGTGTGCTGCGGCGAAGAAATGTCGCAGCTTGTTCCCAATACTGTGGAGGCAAGCGCTGAAAAGCATCTGCCCGCGGTGACTGTTTCAGGGGATAAAATCAAAGTTCAGGTCGGCAGCGCCCCTCATCCAATGGAAAGCGAGCATCATATAACTTTTGTGTATGTGCAGACTGAGCGCGGCGGTCAACGCAAATGCCTAAAGGTCGGTGAAGAACCAATACTTACATTTTGCTTTTCGGATGATAAACCAGTAGCCGTCTACGCCTACTGTAATCTGCATGGGTTGTGGGTGGTTGAACTGCAATGACGTACGAGTATGGAAGAAAACGGGCAAGCGAATCTCAAACCGAGCAGGTCCAGATTGTCATGTCGGAGGATATAAATGGCGCCGGCAGGTTATTCGGCGGACGCATGGTTGAATGGATCGATATAGTCGCTGCGGTTGTCGCGAGGCGGCACTCCGGTCGGGAAGTAACTACCGTATCCATAGACAACCTTAATTTCAGGGCGCCGGCGTACGCAAACGAAACCGTCGTTTTAGTCGGTTGCGTCACATATGTTGGACGTTCATCAATGGAGATACGTGTAGACACGTATGCCGAACATTTAAGCGGTGAACGGCATATGATCAATCGGGCGTATGTGGTTATGGTTGCTCTCGATGAAAATGAAAAGCCTGTGCCCGTTCCGCTTCTCCTCATCGAATGCGATGAGCAAATGGCGGAGTGGGAAGCGGGCAAAAGGCGACATGAGCTTAATAAGCTCAGACGGTTTGAGGATCTATCCCCAACATGCGCAAACACTGTGCAGGCTAATACTATTTCAACTGAAAAAATAAACAGGGATAGGGACTGGCTGGGTAAGGAACTGGAATAAAAATCGAAATGTTGTAGAGCTGGGTTAAGTAAAGAATTGAGATATAAATTAAGATGCGGACTCGCTGAGTAAAGAATTGAGATATAAATTAAGATGCGGACTCGCTGAGTAAAGAATTGGGATAGAAATCGGGAAAGGAGGAAGGAAAGCATGAAGTACGAATGTGTATGTGGTTACGTCTATGACGAAACCGTCGGGGATGTTGACAATGGAATTCAACCCGGAACGAAATGGGAAGATTTACCCGAAGATTTTGAATGTCCCATTTGTGGATTGGCAAAAGATGAATTTTCGTTAGTAGAGTAAAGCATGGAATAACCAAAAGGCGCCCTAAATCTATTTTTACATTGGCGCATCAGTGAATGACATTTCTACACAATTTGTTATTATTTCTCAATTGGTATTTTGGTGGTATTCTGTTGTTGCGGGGGCGCCGCTTGTTACGCCCCCGAACTGTCCGGCAATCATTAATACTGCCGCAATGATATAATTCAACAATTTGCCTATGTCCATATCCCGTGTTATTTATTTTAGTAGTATGAGGGACGAATTAGCCTTCCCCCATAACAATACACCCGGGGCGCCCTCATAGTCATAGTCAACTGTTTATCGTCACACGGGCGACGGTTTGGATTGCCTGAAAAACTTCGGCAGGCAATTTGCCTGTTCACGCAGGAATCTCTCATGCTCTTCCCTACTTGATGTTATAAATTCAAGCACCAGATATTCCGGGTTGATATGTTTCACCAGCGCGGATACCCGTTTTGAGATAATAGGCTTATGGGCGTCAAGCTTCAAAATATGTGGAAAGACAATGCCAAACCGCTCAAAATAGTTGCCGGTGATAAAAAACGGCTCTTTGAGGACACTATCCGCATATTCTCCACTTAATGTTTGATGCAGGTGGATACCTTTTATAAAATCCAAGTTGTCGTATTTATCCAGCACACGGTAAACATGGTCTATCCCCTCGTCGATTGTCCGGATTGAGGTGTTTGTATTGAACAGATGGCCTATATCGAGCATAACCCCGCACTTTGGATATTTAACACTGCTGATCAGATATTCAACCAGTCCGGGTGTTTCCAGGGTCAGACCAGGCCACCAGAGATTTTCAAACAGCAAAGTGAACCCCAAATCGTATTTCGGAAATATTGTATTTACCAAATCGATAACAGCGTTGATGACATCAATGTCCGTGTAGCTAAAGTCACGGGTGATACTGTTTTGCATCGACACGTCGCATACATGAAAAACTGTGTATTCCGGTTCGTACTTCAACGCGAATTTGAGATTTTGCTCATAGGCTTTTATTATCGCATCCCGCCCCGTCCCTCCGAATATATCCCTGCACGTATCCCATGAGTCGTACTCCGCCAGGATATTGCCGGCTTCTTCGTTCCAGAGGCATACCCAATAGTAGAAATATTTTAGATGAACGCCGACGACGTCATCTTTTTTAATGATCCCTTTTCTGTCAATGCCGGCGTCCATAACTTCTATTCCGTCCAAGCCGAATTTTCTATATGTATTTTTCAAATCCTCGTTTGACAAATACCTCAAAAGATCGCAATAATTTGTTGTTAGATTCATTATATTTTTCACTGTGTTTTCCTCACTTCATCCGATAGGCAATTGTATGGTTAATTTCGCGCCTGCACCAGGATTTTAGCTATTTCTTTCATCGCCAGATGTTCATTTTGGCTGAATATATATCCAATATCCATATTTCTGTTTTTGGCAATCGATAGTGATTTATAGTATAATGCGTGACTTATATAATTTGGGAAAAAACACACCGTTTGGAGGCCGTCAAGGGATCTTTTGTCAAACCCCTCTGATGATATAAATACCCACTTGGGCAGCAGCTCCCTCAAACGCGCGGTACATTTCGGATTGCCGCCGATGATTGCGCCTGTTGTACCGCTTAAATCCAATAGCGTATTCGGTCCTGCTTCCGGTTCAAAATCTTGATTTTCCAAACTGAAAAAGAAATCCCGCAGTGCAGCTAACTCGCGTTCCTTTTCACGTTCCTGCCGGATTATTTCGTTTTGTTTGGCGACTGTTTTTTCCAATTCCCTGATCTTCTCTAAATTGAGCTTTTCCGCTTCTTTGTTTGATGAAATCAGTTTTTCCGGAAACCTGCTCGCGGCTTCTTTCAGGCGTGTGTTTTCCGCCGATATTTGTTTATTCTCCGCCATGAGCCGGTCAATAGTTTTTTTCTGGTTTTCTGTATGGTTTTCAATATCGGCGTATAATTTCTCATTTTTATTATAATACTCAAAATAATGCTCTTTTGTCTGATTGATTGATTTGGCCAACANCTTTATAATAATTCCTGAAAGAAACATCCCTGCCGCCTTATCATCGCTGCATTTGCATTTTTCTGATAAATAAATTCCAAACACGTCTTTTATATCGTTATCACAGAGGGTTATTTCTTTGAACAGATAATAGGGGTCGATTTTTTCTGTAAAAGCCAACCTTATAATAAATCTGTAAAGTTTATTTAGTTCTTTGTTTTTTATATGAATTTGATTATCCGGCGTAATAACGATCCCATAATCATTAAGAATCCGATCTTTCAGGTCGTCAACTTCTTTTTGGGCGTCCTTTTCCATTTTAATGTAAAAATCAACCTGCTTGTCGTTTGAGAGGATTTGAGCCCTAAAAAAAAGAGCGAAAAAGTAATTTATGATTTCCCTTGGTTTGATAACAGGTATATTGTTCCAAATGCACAAACAGTAAAACACAAACATCTCAACAGTATACTCGGCGGCATTCTGCCTACACCCGATTTTTAACTCGGAAATATATTTCTCAATATTTACCTTTTTGTAATTTGTGATGTTGTTATATGCCCTTGGCCAACCCCTTTGGATAATATCATAAATACTGCCGGCTGCGCTCTTATCGTTGGTTTCTCTTATGTATTGTAATATCCCGAGCGCTTTCCTCCCGTATTCTTCATGGTATACGCTTCCGCCCACAATAAAAGGATGATTATATAGGTCCGACTTTCTGGCGTATTCAAGAAAAGCATACCTGTTTGATTCATATATCTGATCAATGTCCGGATGGGTTTTCGTATTTATTGCCATTGCCTCAGCAATAAATATAAGGGTGTCTGTATCGAACATACGCTTTCTCCTTATTGCGCTATGCCTTATTTCACTCCCGGCGCCAGACGAATTCAGCGATCAAAGAAGATGTAACGCCGCATTAAGTGATTTGTATTAGTGCGTTTTATATGGCGTTGGGCGCGTATTACAAATATAAAATGCGCCCTGCCTATTATGGACAGAGCGCAACTAGTGATAACTCAAGAAAAATTGCTCCGTCCGGGGAAGCAACTAATATTACTCACGTTCCTGACTTATCGGCGACAACTTATCTTAAGAGCACCGCATCACAGTAACCCGCTTGCAGGGATTCTCACCCTATTCCGTGATTACAACATTATTTTCTATTCCCGATAACTCTACAGTATAGCGATTCATTTGTCAAGAAATTGACAAATATTTAACGGTTGACAATAATTGACAAATATATAACGGTTGACAGTAATTGACAAATATTTAACGGCTGAAAGAAATTGACAAATATTTAACGGCTGACACAGTTGATGTTAACCTGGTGTTAACAAATATTTCATCAGTTGATGTTGACAACAATGAATCTATTTGTTATATTATTGTTAGCACTCACCGATGTCGAGTGCTAACAATATAAAAAAGTAAAGGAGTTGTTGACCATGGCAGGACTGATTCCCTTTAACAGGAAAAACACAAGTATTTCTCGTACTGGCGCAGGCTTCGAAGATTTTTACAACATGCTTGACGACTTTTTCAGCGATGGTTTAGCGCCTAGCCGCAACTTATTGAGGGACACATTCAAAATCGATATTGAGGAAATGGAAGACGAATACCACATCGAAGCCGAGTTACCCGGCGTTAGCAAAGAAGATATTGAACTGAACATTGAAGACGAAAATCTCTGTATATCCATAAACCGTTCAGATGAAGTAAATAAGAGCGGGAAAAACTATATTCACAGAGAGCGCCACACAAGTTCTATGAGCCGTAGAATACGGTTAGCGGGCGTGAGCCTGAACGACATCAAGGCAAAACTCGACAATGGGGTACTAACTGTAATCGTACCAAAAGACATTAAGGCGAGTAGCTCACGAAAGATAGACATAGAGTAAATAACTATTTTGTTTAAAACTGAGTGATTAGAATTTACTGGATTTCGCCTTAAGACGCGGGGCGGTATAACATTGAAGGGGGTTACAACCGCCCCGGTGGTTTGCGCCTTAAGGTATTGGGGTAGGCGTTAGCATTATTATAAAAAACTGTACTGCATTACGCAGATTAGAGCTGTGGCGTTTTGTTACCGCGTCGTTCTCTGGTTTGCGTCTTTTTGTACTTGTATATTGTTCCGCTTTGCTTTTCTTCGTTTTGTATTGTATGTTGTTCCGCTTTGCTTTTCTTCGTTTTGTACTTGTATATTGTTCCGCTTTGCTTTTCTTCGTTTTGTATTGTATGTTGTTCCGCTTTGCAATACTTCGTTTAGTGCTGTATGTTAATCCGCTTTGCTTCGCTTCGCTCTCTTACCGGGTGCTCTCTTTCTTCGCCTTAAGACGCGGGGCGGTATAACATTGAAGGGGGTTACAACCGCCCCGGTGGTTTGCGCCTTAAGGTATTGGGGTAGGCGTTAGCATTGTTATAAAAAACTGTACTGCGTTACGCGGATTAGCGTTCTGTTGTTCCGGTTTGCGTCGTTCTGTGCTGTTCTGTGCCGTGTTGTTCCGGCTTACGTTATTCTGTACTGTGCCTCGCCCACTCTCCGCCGCGTCTCTGTGGACTGCGCCTTAAGACGCGGGGCGGATATAACATGAAGGGTATTACAGCCGCCCCGGTGGTTGCGCCTTAAGGTATGGGGTAGGCGTTGGCATAATAACAAAAACTGTATTGCATCATACTTCACTGTATTACGGCTATTCTTTGCTGTATTGCATCATACTTCACCGTATTGCGGTTATTCTTCGCTGTATTGCACCATTCTTCATTGAACTGCGTCATACTTTTCTGTACTGCATCATACTTTTATATATCGTGTCATTCTTTGTTGTACTGTTTCTCGCGCTCTACCGTGCTACCCTGTACTGAACCTTAAGACGCGGGGCGGATATAACATGAAGGGTATTACAACCGCCCCGGTGGTTTGCGCCTTAAGGTATTGGGGTAGGCGTTGGCATTGTTATAAAACACTATTTTACATTCTGCATTCTGCAGTTTGACGTTACATTCCGTACTACACTTAGTCTGAGTCGTTCTTGTACTACGCTTCCCTATTCTGTACTGCTCCTTAAGACGCGGGGCGGATAAACATGGAAGGGGTTTACAACCGCCCCGGTGGTTTGCGCCTTAAGGTAAGGGGTAGGCGTAGCATATGTTGAAAAAACTGTCACACTGAGCATAACCAAGAATCGGAGAGCCCTTTGTTACGCTCAGTATGACACACGGGAGTCTGGTTAGTTAGTACAAAGGGTAATACAATAGCCTTTACATTGCGTAGACCTCACCGGGCCTTGCTAAAACCGCAAAACTTGATCGCCCGCTACTGTGTCTATAAATCTTTACATTATTGCCTACAACATTTATGCCTTGACAACTATCCAAACAATAACCATCCGGTTTAAGACTGCCAATCGGGGTATAATCCGCAATAATAGACTGTGCTCCAATTATTGCCTTGAAAACAAAAGACCCCCTGCCAATTCTGGCGCCCGGCAATATAACCGAGTCAATTATTGCGGCGTCATCACCTATTACTACATCTTCGGAGACAACACTTCTCATAATCGTGCCGTTGTTTGTACAATTCTCTGCCACAAGAGAGTTCACAATGTGACCGCTTCCTAAGTAGGAGTGCTCATAGTGCCGTAATGCGCCATGCTCCCTGCTTATTATCTTCCATCTATCGTCATCCAGATCAATGCCCGGGCGGACGGACAACAAATCCATATTAGCTTCCCAAAAACTCTGTATGTTTCCTACTTCCTTCCAATAACCGTTGAATATGTGCGCGTCTAGCTTTTCCCCATCGCTCAACATTCTCGGTATGATAGTACTTCCTATGTCCATACCAAATTTGCTATCATGACTGCATTTGTGTAAGTACTCTTTTAAAACAGCCCAATCGAATACGTAAATACCCATCGACGCCAAATTACTCTTAGGTTGTTTCGGCTTTTCCTCAAAGCTGTTGATCGAATTGCCCCTGCCTATGTCTATGATGTCAAAGTGGGAAGCGTCCGAAGGAGCGACGCGTCTCGCCGCAATTGTCACAGCAGCGCCGGATTTTTCGTGCGCGTCAAGTACTTCTGCGTAGTTCATCTTATAAACATGATCACCGGGTAGCACTAGAACGCTTTTCGGGTTTTTTTGATCGACATAGTCCTCATTTTTTAGAATTGCATTGGCGGTTCCATTGTAGAGCTCACACATGCCGTTTTTAACTCTTGGAGAAAGCATGGTTATTTTAACATTTTGATTCTCCTGAAACCACTGGGATCCGGAACCTACATATTCTTCGATGTCATGCTGGAATATTTGCGTTATTATTCCTATGTCGCCAACATTGGAGTGTTTGCAGTTACTGAGTGTAAAGTCTATAAGGTGGAATACGCCCCCAAAAGTAATAGTCGGTTTAGCTTTTTCTTTGGTAAGAAGGCTAAGTCTTTCCACTTGACATCCGGCTAAAACTAGTGTGACATATTCTGAGCTGTTCATCTTTTTCCTCCTTCCGAATTTCTCAAACTCCTCATTCATTCTACGCATAATGATATTTATCACATTTTTTAATTTAATAACCATCATTTAACTTTTATTATATTATACAAGTAGTATTATTTCAACACAAGGCCCCAAAATCAATTATGTAAAATCGCGAAGTACACCCCAATCGCACAATGAAACTGATAATTATTATCGCACAATACACCCAGTTTTGAAGCAATGTTCATAAATTGCAGCCGACAACTAAAAAACTAAAAACCCAAAAAAGCCCAAATGTTGAAATTAGCTAACCGCATAATCACTTTATCCGACAATGTTATGCCAGGCCAGGGTAAAAAAAGTGCACACATTCTGACTATGTCATGCCGGTCCAGGGGCTAAAAGGGGAAATCATATAACGCGACTATGTTATGCCGGGCTAGTGGCTGGTAAGTCTAAAATTGAGTGTTGATTGTGCGGGATTTTTTTGCATGACAAGGCGTTAGGAGGGCGAATACCCATTGGTATTTAACCGACGAGCAACGCAGTAATACGAAAAAAGACCGTGCAAGCAGCCGTAAGATTTGGGCTTTACCGACCACTAGGGCAAAAAAAGAAAAGCCCGCTAATGAAAGCGAGCTTCTTATATTTTTTCGATTGCGCTGACCTGCCGCCTTGGGCTTATGCCGCCATGTCCGGCAGACCATTCCTTAATCGACCGATTACGATAACTTATGAGACTGGCCTAATACAGTCTATGCAGGCCATGCGGTCACGGTCATGCGGTCATGCAGTCCTGCAGTCACGCAGGTTATGCGGGCCATGCTGTCATGCGGTCATGCAGTCCTGCAGTCACGCAGGTCATGCTGATAAACAAGCCGTTCTAGTTGGGTACTATCCTGAAGTCCTTGATATTCGAGCCGTTACCCTTGATATCATAGACGAGGGTATAGTTGCCCAAGTTGTATTTGCCGTCCACATTTGCATTGTTGGCGTTTATCTCGATTGTGTAATAAACAGTCTGAGTACTTCCGTCTTGATAGGTCTCCTCTACGCTGAATGTCAGCAACCAAACCCTGCTGTTTTTCGACGTCTCTGCTATACTGATGAAATTCTTGGCGCTAGTGGTCGCTTTGGCCAATACGGTCAGTCCGGCGGAAGCAGTTTTGCCGGGGTTAGTCTCGGATGAGACGTTTACGGTCAAATCAAAGTCTTCCGCATTACCGGTCGTGGTTTTTACCCATACTTCAATCTCAATGGACTCGCCCGGTCCGATCGAGTAGAGGTCGTTAAGGAGCACCGCGTTTTGCTCGCTGAAGAATGTCGGCACTTCGCGATCAATATAAATATCACGGGCATTGGGGTTGAATGTGAAGGAAGTTCCGGCCTCAGCCACGGAGGCCTGTAAGCCGCCTTCCCACGGAACCTTTATCGTCCTGACGCGTCCTTCGGCCAGATCGCCTTCCAACGTAACTCTGATTATGTCGGTCGCCTCTCCAGTGTGGGTGATGGTATAGGTCTGCTTTGTGTAAGCGCCAATTTTCGCCGGAACTATCGGAGCGCCTTCTTCGATGAACAGGTCGCCGCCGACGGGGAGGCCGTCGAAGTGGCGCACGCCTACTTCATAGGTGGCAAAGGATCCATAATTGCTATCAACGTCATTCCTGCCAAGTATGTAGTAGTGCATCCTGTTATAGTCGTCTTTCCACTCATTGACCGTGTCGCCGGATACGATGGGCCTCTTATACTCTACTCCGTCAAGCACCTGGACCGGGTCCTCACCTTGCCTTACGCTGCCCGGAATGAGGACGGCGCCGTTAGCTCCCATCACGTCGTGATGACCTTCGACGAAAGTGGTCGGGAATATCCTGGTGTTATTTCCGTCTACAATATTCCTGATGCTGCCGTAGAACCCGGTGTCTGTGTAGGATTTACCCGCTTTGAACAAAGCGTCCGCCTGTTGGGTCGCATGGGCCAGCACATACCTGCTCCATTGCCCTACCCTGGTGTTCGGCTGGTTCATCGGATTCAAGAAGAAGTCCACCATGTCGATATCGTAAGAGTGGGAATCGATGACAGAGCGGGCTGCGTTTGAGGTGTTGGTTGTACGTGACATAAGCACGCCCGTATCATGAGCATAGCTGTCGTAACCGGTCTGCTGTACGACTTCAATACCATAGCGCAGCGCCCTCGACCTTGTATTAACAAAATTATTAGTAAAGCCCGTGCCCTTGGTAGGCTGCTGCTCGGCCCAGGCCCCACTGCCGAAATTCAACTGAATGCCCTTAACAAAGCCTACATTGGTATTATTGTTGCCGATCATGCGCGGCACTCCGAAATTGTATGAATATGTCGCCCCAACATAATCAAGCGGAACGTTACGAGGTACGATAGTTGCGACGATAGGGTAACTTGACGCGAGATCCTGAACGCCCATGACTATTGTATCGCCCGGATCATACCATGAATAACCCCCCGCCCCATTTGTCTTGATGGCTTGCATCGCATGCACGGGAACGCTGCCTGCTTCCGCGCCCGGAACTGACCAGCGCGCCAGGTCGCCGAAGGGGCCGGCGAAGGAGCCGCGGCTCATGATGTCCCAATTCTCCGTATCACAACTATAACCGTTAGCCCAGGGATTGCCGTAATTGTCAGGCCAACCTGAGACATGTCCGAATTCATGCGCAAACGTCGCTATGCCGCTGTTCTCTCCCTGTGTGGAGTATGGCAGTCTGGAGGGCGAATTACCTGTCCTGACGCCCAACTGGCCAAAACCGGTCCCGAAGCTCGCGCTGGTCTGATGCGACCATTCGCCAACGCAGCCTTCCCAGGATGTGAATGAAACGTAACGGGTATTTCTCTGCTGCGTCCTACCGACATAGTCGGATTCCGCGTGATAGCCGGACGCCCAGTCCCAGTCCTCCTGGGGAAGCTTGAATTCCCAGGTGTTCTTAGCGTTCGGGTCGTATTGCGCGTAAGACGGGTCGAACGCCACTCTGTAATCATGCAGCGCTTCCGTCCAGAAAGCTGTCTGTCTGTATACGTCATTGATCGTCGCAAGGGCGTCCGCGCCGGAATACTGATTGGCGTTCCAGGCGCCTGTGCTGTTGCCCCAGCCGTTTCTATATCTCATCTCATATACCGGGATCCACTCGGGGTTTTCGTTAAAGAACGCTTCCACCTTCTGCAGTCTGCCGGTCGGCCCCAACGGGTCTTTCCACTCGCTGCCGTCGTCATTGATGTATGTGATATTCGCCAGATCCGCCCTTGACGCGGCCTGCAATTGGCCAAACGCTTGCCAGGTGCCGGATTCGCAATATCCCGCGTGCAGGAAGAAGAAGAAGTCAAAATCATTAAACGGCGCGGCAACTGATCTGTTTAATCCGCCAAATTCCGTTATACCGTACTGGCTCTTAACATCCCTTATATCCGTATAGATGCTGGCAAGCGAATCGTCATCCGCCGCGCCCACCCTGGAAACTGTGGCGGCATGGCTGTCAAAGTCGTTTGATCTTGTGTTGCCGCTTCCGGGAATGCTCCCGCCAGACGCCGTGGGAACCGCGTAACGGAACGAAGGCGGCACATCCCTGTAGCTCTGATAGCTCGAAATCATCTCAAACTCAAAGTATGGGATCGTATAAGCGCCATAGGCCTCTAAGTCCACCGCCCATTTCCCATATGCGTTCTCGCGCCAGTAAGCGTCGATGCTTACCCCGTTGTTTAACGGAAAAGTCGGGTCGTTAAGATAATCTGTCCAGAACTTAGTCAAGTCGTCATACCCGCCGGGATACTTATCAGGGAAATCCAGTATACTGTTAACGGGGTTCCTCACAATACCCGCGTCATGGTTATAACCGGATCCGTCGTTGTTATACATATAGTATCCCAGGACGTCGCTACCTTTAGGCTGCCCGGTAATAAATTTTCTGTCCAGATAATCAACAAGCACCAGACCGCCTCTGATCGCTATAGGCTGCCCCGCCCCCGCGGAGGTCGGGTTGATCAGGCTGTTGGGGTCAAGTTCTTCCATCCAGTTAACAACCGGATTTGGCTCAAAGTCGTTCCATGTCTGGTCCCTTGGCAACCCCCAACTCTGGGGGTCGATGGCCATTTCATCCACTTCTTCGTCTGCTATGCCTTCAACAGCAAATTGTAGCGGCGTAGCAGGCGCCGCAAACGCCGGCGTGACAAACGACGGCAACAGAAAGAATAAAGCCACAACCAAGCAGGAAAGCTTAAAGCGTAAACGTTTTGAATTCATATATTTTTCAACTCCTTTAAAATAGTCGCCTCTTTTGTTCTGGGGTTGGGGTTCCCCGTTTTCAGCCTCGTTGCTTACGCGCAACGTGGTCAAGCGGCCCCTTTTATTTCGGAGTTGTGGTTCTCCTTTCTCTGCGCCACCCCCCTTTTTTCTTTTTTCTGAGTTAGTTATCAATTCTACTATTCTAAACTTATGCAAACTTACGTTTACTGTTAGATTCCTGCTTCTCCGAAGTTTTTGACCTCTCCACAGGCTTATCTTTCGGTTTAGCCAACCGTAGTATACTTATTGCCGCGTTTGAGTCACGGTCAATGCAATGCCAGTGCCGCACGCACAAACCATTCTGCGCTTATGCAACAGCATTTCATGCAGTCCTCTGTGGCAGTAATACCCTTACGCGTCGTCAAGTCTCCGTTCCGAACTGAGACTGCCACATAAAACACTTATAAAAGACAACAAAACAATAACCTGTTTTAATTGCCCTATAATAGTTGTCATACATCTTTTGAGTCGCAAAAGGAAAAAAAGTTGTGGTAAGTACCTGATAATTACGATAATATGCAAATCATTGCCTGTTATTGCCATTTATTGCCTGTTGGCGCCTGTTATTGCCATTTATTGCCTGTTATTGCCCGCTTCCCTCTCGCGCTCTTTTCGGTTCTTTCAACTTTTATTCGAGCTCTATCTATTTATTTTAAAGCATTTCCCCATTCAGTTATTAGATTTATTTCATCTTTTCCCACTCTGTTGCTTACCGTACAATAAGCCATAATGCTGATATGAGTCCATATAATGATAATAATATACACTTATTTTTGTAAAACGTCAACGTCACGAAATCGCCGGGAAATCGTCGTGAAAATCGTGCGATATCGTGGGGAAATCGTGCGATATCGTGGGAAATCGTGCGCAATCGCCGGGAAATCGTCGTGAAAAATCGCTACGAGTCGGGTTCCTTAATAAAGAAATCTGCTTTTATACCGACATATATTGTAGTAAAATGTTTTGTAACGGTTCTGTGCTTAACTATTATCAATAAAATACTTACGCTTGGCAAAACTTATAGTTAGTTACGTTTTATCATGTTCTAAAGGAGTATTGCAATGCATTTATGCGATATTGAAAAAGGGGCTGCGGTCAAGCTGGTCCTCATTGAAGACGGAAGCGAAATAGAGGCCGTGTTCGTACGAAATTTCACCAATAAATCATTGAGCGTTCATAATGCGGATCTCTATGATAATTTTGATAAATTTCGCGGCAAACAAGTTACAGTCTTAATTAATTACCGAGGCGACCCATATAAATCTTTGTGTACGATAGTGGAAAAGGACACCATGAGGGGTAACTTTTCACCTGTCATCCTTGATATAATATCAGATTTCAAGCTGGAACAGCTTCGCGCCTCCATCCGCATTACGCACAGGGTGCAAATTGCTATATATGAGTATGAAGAAAACCAGCCCCATAGTTATAAAGGTAACTTTATTTGTGAATCTTTCTCCGCCGATATAAGCAAGGACGGCGTCAAGCTCATTGCAAAGTGTGATTTGAACAAGCCAAGGGGCGCCATGTTTGTGCTCGAGTTTTCACTATTTCCAGGGTACACGTTTACATTGCCTGCAAGACTTATGAGAAGCTGTATTGACTCAATAAACTCTTTCGATTATGGTTTTTGTTTTGATTTTACAAGTTCCCCCGGTCAACGCGACAGATTGATATTGGATATGTTCAAAGCCAAGCTACTGTAAACACCGACAAATATAGCTAAAAGCAGTGATAGCGTTTAATATTTGCGTTTAGTAATTGCTTGTATTGTGTTTAATATTTGCGTTTAGTAATTGCTTGTATTGTGTTTAATATTTGTGTTTAGTAATTGCTTGTATTGCGTTTAATACTTGCGTTTAGTAATTGCTTGTATTGTGTTTAGTGCATAGGGGTAAGTGCATAGTGCTTAATGTTTGTCCATGGTGTTTGTCCATGGTGTTTAGTAATTGCATATAGCAGTTGCGAATTGTGGTTGTTTGAAGCAATGGGCTATCGTGATTGCTTGTAGCAATGTTTTACGATTTGTTTTTAATTGACGAATTCTGCGCTTAACCAACTCGCGCCATCCTTTTTTCCTGCTTGACCATCGCCCTGACGATCAACATCATAACGATCCCTGCAGCCGCGCAGCATGCCGCGATGACAAACGCAGGAAACATGAGATTGATATTCTCGGAAGCGATGTTTTTATAATAACCCGCTATTTGTGATGATACGATCGCCCCAGCGCCAAACCCTAAAAGTACAAACCCATAGTTTGCCGCCATGTGTTTAGCTCCAAAAATGTCTGCGGTCAGTGATGGGGTAGTGCCTACTATACCGCCGTAGAAGAATCCGATCAACGCGATAAGAATATATATCGAATAGCCGTTTGCCACATTGACAAAGAGGGAAAGAACCGCAGAACCGGACAGAAGAACGAAAATGGTGTTTATTCTGCCAAACTTATCCGATACCATACCCCAAAACAGACGCCCGAGGGAGTTGAACATCGAAATCGCCAGAACGCCAATCGTAGCGGTCGCGCCTAGCCCTTTTGCAACGGCGATAGGCTTTGCAAAGCCTATCATCATGAGTCCTCCCATGCAGGAGAGCAATAAAGTGACCGCGATCAGATAGAATTTCGGCGCCCTAAGCATTTCACCTGGAGTATAATCTTTTACCGCGGCAACCGCTCCGGCTTTAGATGCAGCCGCTACTGCTTTTGGGGCAATCGCTCCGGCTTTAGATGCAGCCGCTACCGCTTTTGGGGCAATCGCTTCAGTTTTAGATGCAGCCGCTACTGCTTTTGGGGCAATCGCTTCGGTTTTTGAAGCAGCCGCTGCAGCTTTTGGGGCAATCGCTTCGGTTTTAGAAGCGGTATAGCCTGCCATATATCCGTCGGGCGGATTCTTGATAAAAAGGCTGCCAACGGTACACACTACAAAGAATAATACGCTTTGTACCATAAAGGTTTTCAGTTCTCCAACACCTACCCCACCAAAAAACTCAATCATTCCCTCGGCTATTGGCGTAAAAACAACGCCTCCAAAACCAAGCGCAGAAACGATCACTCCTGTCACAAGCCCTTTTTTATGTGGATACCATTTTTGGGCGCAAGCGATGGATGTTGAATACGTACAGCCCATGCCAATCCCGCCCATGGCGCCATAAGTGACCCAAAGCAGCCATGAGTAGTTCTCGTTCGTAAATGAAGCCAGGAGGCATCCAAGGCTCAGAATGACGCCGCCGATGAAAACGACGCGGCGAGTTGAATATTTTGCGGTCAATTTACCGCCTATTACACTTCCGACTGCAAGCATGGCAAGAACAAGTGAAAACACAAGCGCCGCAGCTGCGTTGTCACCTTTAAATACACTGTTCGCAACACCTGTTTGGTATACGCTCCATATGTACGCGATACCTAATGTGAATTGAATTGCTATTGCAGAGAATACAACAGATAGACCTTGCCTTTTGTTCATAGTGAAATCCCCCTTTTGTTCCAATTAATATGGCTTTATCGCGGCGCTATGCTTTAGCGGTGATGGCAGGGCCTTTTTGGCGCCAGGCCGTAGCGGCGGCGCCAGGCCGTAGCGGCGG
>JGI24702J35022_10001002_pt1 | contig 17672 bp, 7 predicted proteins | sample TergutTh196P4_FD_35022 | JGI IMG/M metagenome (IMG submission 35022)
AAGATAAAGTTAAGTGTAAGGAATGCAGCGGTGATAATGTGCATTCTTGCGGTAGCGGAAATGGGAGCGTCTTGTAAAAAAGACCCCTGTAAAAATACGGTTTGCCCGAGCGGAACGGTCGCAACGGAGAGCGAAGACGGCAAAAAATGTACGTGCGAACCCGTCGTGAACATAGAGACGGAAATCGTAAAAGTAGGTTCGATTGAAGATGTAAAAAATCTGAAAACGACAGTAACGGATTTGGTGCAAAACAACCAACATCTGAAAAATGTGCTGATTAGCGGCACGGGTGCTTTCGTTACGGCGCCAGACCAGTTCGGTATTTGGCGGGCGTTCGGAGGGTTGGAGGCGGAGTTTCCGAACCTGAGCCTCACCTTTGAACAAAACGGACAGGTGGTCTGTCCGAGGGACAACAATACGCCGCTGTCGCACGCCGAATGGAAACAGTGGTGGTTTAGTGCCGATGTGCCTTTGCTGTTGGGCGTAAATCCTTGGTCGGGCAACAGGTGGCTGATTGCCGCTGGCGAACTCCAACTATTTATTGACGACGGCTGCGACCCCTTTTCGATTAACAAAGAAATGAAGGATACCGTGGACATAAATATCGGCGATAATGTTAACCCTGACCCTGTACAATGGTGGCTAACCAACAGCAATTCCACGAAACAGACCATAGAAATCGGCAGACAGGGCGGCAAAACGTTTTACAGAGTTTATCTTAACAGCAACATAAATATATCCCTCCAAGATAAGAACACGGCGGCGGACATCATCAATTTTGGCAAACAATATTCCGATACTTTGGTTAAGGTTTTTTACGAAGGCAAAAAGTTAAGCCCGAAAGTATCAGGCATTCCGATTGATTTCCAATATTGGACAGGCACTTTGAATAAGTTCCCCTTAGATGCAAACGCAGGCGTCAAATTTACTATTTTTTGCAAAGAAGAGGATTCTTGGAAGGGCGAAGGCTATAACACCGCAACAACGTTTGACATAGACCAAACCGATTGTACGGGCAATGATACGATAAAAATAAACAACGAAACGGCATTGAACGCCGCACCTGCCCAAATTGCACAATCTATTGCAAAACCGCTGACCAAAACCTATGTCTGGGTTAATGGGAATTTTAGCGTTCATAACGGCACGGCTTGGGAGACTTCCGCTGCACAGGTATTTGATTATATTGATAATCAACAAGTTACATGGATTGCTCCCGCAGGAAAAATCTCGGCAGGTTCTGATTCTGTCCGCGTTAACGATATGGAAATATTGAAGGGATTGGGCGATAAAAATCTTTTAGAACCAAATTCGTATGCAGGAAATAATTTCTTTTACCATGCTGGTTTTACGGGCAATACGCTGTCTTTAATCCCGCAGGGGCAAATTATGCGTACGGATATATTGCAAAGTTCCGAAGGCGGAGACGTAAGCAATCCTGTTCCAAGTGTTTATGAAATAAATACGCAGGGCGGCGCCAATGCGATGGGCTTTGTTACTTTGTATGATGCGGGTTGGAAATATGATATAGCGTTGCAAATTACCGCAAGTGATGCGTATTTTATGCGGGTTAATGATAAGTTTCTCAATATGTTGGAATCGCCTGCGGGACCTGCGGTTTCAACTGCTCCGTTCAGGCTTGTATCCGCTGTAAATCCAATACTTGCACTGTATTCGGCAAATAGTGGTTCTACAGCGGTTAATGGACTTAATAATACTACCTATGAAGTTGACGGCGGTAATTACAGCGGTAACAAATTGTTGGCATCTTTGCGTAAAGCGCGTGCTGCGAACGGAAGTACTGTTTACCCTGTAAGAGTGTCAACAAACTCGAATGTTACGTCAACATTCTATACTAATGACCCCAATGTTGTGGAAGATTCCAGCGGCAGATTTTATTTTGATTGGGAAGATGTACTGGAACATCGCGATGCAAACAACGGCAAGTTTGTATTCTCAAATGCTGTAACATATAGCACGGATATGACGGTATTGAATAATTATTTAAATAAGGTTCTTATACCGGGTCTACCTGCGTCAAACTTTTATGGTACGTATGACATCATCACTACGACCGACAATGTTGAAATGACGAATGTATTGCCGAACGGTAAGCAGACATACCAGATGGCAGACCCGGGTTCGTTGCAGTTGAGTGCCAAGAGTTCAGCCCCGCGTTCCAAAACGTATAAAATTCCCGTGAAGAAATACAAAAATAGAGTTTTATAGTTTGATAGTTTGATAGTTTTATAGTTTTATAGTTCCCCCTTTGAAGGGGGAATTTTCATACGCAATTGCAAAAATCCCAATTCAGACAAAAAAAATTCAAATCAACAAATAAATTAACTCCTTAACTCCTCTAACTCCTTAACTCCTATTAACAAAAAAAGTGTATCTTTGCATTTTGGATAAATTGAACATAGATAAAACTGTCGGAAGTCTTAAAAATGAAAACATCGGAAGCGGCAAGAAAATTAAATAACGCAGGTTGTTATTTTTTGGAACATGGAGGCGAGCATGATTGCTGGTATAGTCCAATTACGCAAAAGCGTTTTAGAGTTCCAAGGCATCCGTCGCAGGAACTCGCAACAGGGACAAAAAGAAATATTGAAAAAATATCGGGAGTTAAACTTTAATATATATTGAAAGAATGGAAAAGGTAAAAGTAGTGGTAGAGTGCGGAAAAGACGGCAAATACAGCGTCTTTATGGATTGTTGTGATTATGATTTTGGACTTGCAGGTTTCGGAAATACCGCAAAAGAAGCCATTGATGATTTTTATATTTGTGTGGAAGAAGAAAAGGTAATGCGTGAAAAAGAAGGGAAGGAAATGCCTAAATTGGAATTTAACATACAATACGATGTATCTTCGTTTCTAAATTATTACGCAGGTATTCTTTCAAAATCTGGTCTTGAACGGGTAACGGGCATCAATCAAAGGCAACTTTGGTACTATTCGTCAGGAAAATGCAGACCGAAACGAAATACTATATTACAAATACAAAATAATTTACACAGTTTTGCAAACGAACTAAGCCAAGTGCATTTTTCGTAGTTTATATGGCTAATGGTTACAAATAACCAACTCAACAACTCAACAAAAGCAAAAGAAAATCCTTTTTTGCGTTAGCAAAATTGTAATAGTGTGAACAATGTAATATTATGAATACCGAATTAAAATCTTTTGAAGAAATAAAGCAACTGACCGACTACGGAATAGAATATTGGTCGGCTCGTGATTTGCAAAAGCCGCTTGGCTATGAAAAATGGGAAAATTTTTCAAAGGTCATTGACAAGGCAATGCTTGCCTGCGATACGGCAGGTTTTGATATAAAAGAGCATTTTCCCGGCATCAGGAAAATGGTAGAAATGCCGTCGAAAACCGTCGAAAACAAAGAAGATTTTGGTTTTCCTGACGTCAGGAAAACCAACGAGAACAAGGGAGAAATAGATTTCCCCGACATCAACAAAACCCCGAATGCAGAGTTTTCACGGGGTTTTCCTGACGTCAGGAAAACCCCGAAAACCAAGTCCATTATTGACTACAAACTTTCTCGTTACGCCTGCTATTTGATTGTCCAAAACGGCGACCCTCGCAAAGAGCAAATTGCACTTGGGCAAACCTATTTTGCCATTCAAACCTACCGGCAGGAATTGAGCGACAAATACAACCAACTTGCCGAAGACAAAAAACGACTGCTTTTGCGGGGCGATATAAAACAGATGAACCAACTGCTTGTTGAAGCCGCAAAAGGTGCAGGCATTATTTCAAATGAAGAATACGCTATATTTCAAAACCGCGGCTATCAGGGTTTGTACGGCGGACTGTCGGTTTCCGATATTCATTATCGAAAAAAACTTACTGTAAAAGATAAAATTTTGGATTTTATGGGCAGCGAAGAAATGATAGCCAATTTATTCAGAATATCCCAAACGCAAAGTAAGATAACAAGGGAGAATATAAGTAGCAAAGAACTTGCAAGTTATGCCCATTTCACTGTTGGAAAAGAAGTCCGCGAGGCGATAATGCGGCTTGGCGGCGTAATGCCCGAAGATTTGCCGACTCCGCAAAAAGGAATTATTGAACTCGAACGGGAAGCAATAAAGAAATTGAAAGAAAAGAATAAGGAAATAATGACAGATGAGTGAAAAACTTTTTTTCCACGATTGATAGCGTAGGGCGTTGCCCCACGCTGTTGATATAACGCCCTTTCAGGGCTGAAAACTAAACTCTACACTCTAACATGCAGTTTTTTGCACCTCAAAAAAAATTGTTGAAAACTCGCATTTAGTTTGTTGGAGTTGCAATTATGTTGTTTTGTGAATATAAATTTTTGAAATACACGAAAATAGTGTAAAAACAGAAACCGTATAAACTTTTTGTCATTCTTTGCCATTTATTTTTTTATTTATTGTACAAAATACATATATATAAGGGGGTTTTTCATTTTATCTTTGCAGAAATAACTTAACACAAATACAAAAATGGTAAAGATAAAAATAAAACAGCAGATTTTAACAGCCGTTTTTATAATAACGGCGGGCATCACACAATTATTGTGTGCTCAATCGTCAGCCTATTCGGGAAAAGAATTTATAGCGGCGTTTGGAAAGAACGGTACGATTACAACGGTTGACAACACGGGTAATGTACAATTGATACTCAGGATAGCCGCTATTGAAAATGCGAATGTATCCATCAAGTTTTACAACAACGCCTCGTTGAATGATAATATTTCGGTTCAGGCAGGCGAAATTCGCGATTATGTATTGTCGTACAATCAGGCGGCGGCGGCTTATTCGGGGTCGTCAGGCAAGAGTGCGAAATCTATAGTAGTATCCGCTACGGGAGAAATCTCTTTGATAGCGGTGAATACTGCCAATGCTTCGGCGGAAGCCACTTTGGTAATGCCGGTTGAGAGGTTGGGAACGGAGTATATCTATACGGGTTTGTCGTATGCAGGCACAGGACAAAATTATGGATTTTTCATAGTTGCTGCGGAAGATAATACAACGGTTAACTTTTCAAATTCTGTTAATGCTCCTTCTCCGAATTCAATAACCCTAAATGAAGGAGATGTATATGCCTACTACAACAGTAACGTTTTTCAGGGTTTAAAAATAAATTCTACAAAGCCCATTGCTTATTTTCTAAACGTTACCAAAGCCAGATTGAGCGACCCCGAGCCTACCGGAACTGCTTATTATCGGGAAAACTTTAATTTTGAACAGATACCTCCTGTAAATCAGTGGGGAACGAAATTTATCCTTCCTACTGTTCACATGAGTTTACACAACAAGGAAGCAATTTTTGTCAGAATCTATTCTAAAGAAGCAGGCAACACCCTTCAAATCAAATATTCGGACGGTACAACGGAAACTTATACGTATCCTTCTGCGGTTTATCATGATTTTTATATATATCAGAACAAAAAACCGGGAGTGAAAGCGGCTTATATCGAATCGAACAGTCCTGTGGCGGTTTATATTCATCATGCCCCATACATTTATAATATTAATGGAAATCTTGGCGAACCGTCTCAACCCGGAGTTGCGTGGCTGCCGCCTGTAGAGCAAACCATCGGCAGTGCCTTGGTAAGTCCGCTTGATTTGAACGGCAAACATGTATATTTAGCAATGGAGCATGATATTATCATCATTTCTCCAACTGCTACGAAAAATAATACAACGATAAGCATTAACGGAGGACAACCGCAAAGTTTGCTTTCAACGGGCAAATTTCAATGGGAGGCGGATAGTATCGGCAACAGCGGTTATTCTTTCGGCAGGTATCATTTTGGGTCGCTTAATGCCGCTCAGCAGGCTTATGTACCTGCAACGGCACTGATTGAAAATCCAAATGGGATTATAGCATTGGTGTACGGACAGGGCAGTTATACCAATTATTTTTACACGGTGGGAGCCGCAGCACGCAGCCTCGATATGGCATCTTACATCAACGGCACTCATTTCGATGATGTTGACGGACAAGCGTATTGCGATATTGTTTATGAAATCACTGCTGTATCAAATCTGCCGCATTCTCAGGCGATTGATTATCCGAGATGGTATTTTAACGATGTTGAAGACACAAATTTGAGGGGAGAGGGTTTAGTTGGACATAGTTCAACGGAAATGATTCTGAAACTGCTTCCTACGACGGGCGTTTATACTATAAAAATGGAATATAAAGATGCGGGTAATAATGTAAAATCAAATCAAACCACGATTACGGTAAGCAGTCCGCCTACGGTTGATACGTTTTCGCTGCCTGCATTTTGTGATAATAGTTTGCTAAATCCGAACCCGCCAGTGCTAACGGGCGGTCCCGTTTTGTCTAAGGGCTGGCAGTTGGAAACGGGCGTCGGTTCAAATGTATATAATAATATAAATGTACCTTATGCTATCTCTGTATCTGATGACGGGAAACGCGTACGCTATTATGCGGAAACGGATTGCGGGAAAGCGTACAGCCCCCCGCAAACCATAGTTATAGGTTCACCCGTAACACCTGCGGTAAAAATATCGGTGATTGTTAATTAATTGAAAATATAAATCTTAAAAAAGTAATAAAAATGGAAAAACATTCAATAACAACAGGAAGTAATAAACATTTAAAACATAGTTTTATGAAGAATGCAAGTTTAATTAAAGGAATAACGCTTTGTTTGCTCTTTTCTTTTACAACGGCAACCAATGCGTTCGGGCAGACAGCGACACAAACCAGTATCGAAAATACCAATGTGGGAACGAATGTAACAATTAACAGTTATACATGGCGTGTCGCACAGAAAATAACTCATACAGACGGCTACAAATATGCCTTGTTGTACGGTATGACTAATTTTTATAATGGTAGATTTGGTGCAACCAATGTTTACAATAATTCTGAAGTACGCACTGCGTTTACCAACAGATATGCGAAAGATAGTGAATATACCGAGTTGAGAAAGATAGCAGTATCGGCAACGCTGAACAATGGAGCGAATTTTGACAATAACGCCAGAACAGTGTTGCCTACTAACCCGCAATTAGCGTCAGCGACAGGAACTACGGTTGATGTCATTTTTCTTCCCTCTTGGCAAGATGTGAGGGATTGGGGTAATATCAATCTTGCGGCTACTTTTCCCCTTAATACAGGAAGATTGATAACGCGAAACTACGCAGCAAGTCCGCATCCCGTGAATAATATGATTGGATTTCTCACAACAGACAGTAAAACACTTCAAGATGATGCAGGAATAGCGGCAACTGTTTCGAGTAGCGCACTTCATTTTCGCCCCTGTATATGGGTAAGATTAAGTCCGATTGAACCGACTATTGACCCAATCTCCGTTTCTCCCGCTGCGGTTTGTTCTGGCGGAAACCTTACGCTTTCGCCGCCGACAGTTAATACCAACGGTGCAACTATCACAAGTCAAGGCTGGGAAATAGAAACAAGTGCGGGAAGTTTCACCGGTATCACGCTGCCTCATCAGGTATCTTACAGCGACAACGGCAAAAAACTTCGTTACTTTGTTACTTATAGCGGCGGCACGATTTACAGCAACGAAGTAACTATAACGGTAAACCCCGTGCCTGTGCTTAGCCAACCTGCCAACCTTACTTACTGTGTCGGAGCATCTGTTTCCGCCATTTCTTTCAGCGGGACAAATGTAAGTTCGGTATCGTGGCAGATTATTTCAGGAACAGGCTCGAGTATTGGGTTGAGTGCTAATAGCGGAACAGGAAACATATCGGGCTTTACGGCAACCAACATCACTACCTCGCCGATAAGCATCACTATTGAAGTAACGCCGATTTCTGCTGCGGGTTGCACAGGTACGGCTAAAACATTTACCCTAAAAGTAAATCCTGCGGCTACGGCAAACAACATTATAACCCGCGATACAACCATCTATTCGGGTAAAGGCGTGAACTTGAACGACCTTGCAGAGGCACAAAGCATCGCAAATCCTGTTTTCAAATGGTATAATTCGCTCTTTGACAATACGCCGATAACGCCGCCTGTTGTCTATCCTGATACGGGGACGCATTATTATTTTGTATCGGTGGAAGGCGATAACATTTGTGAAGGAGATTGGGATACCCGAAAACTTGTTACCGTAAATGTAATTTCATCGCCGACTCCTCCCATGGAAGATTATATTGACGTGTGCGAAGGCAGTACCGTTACCTTTACGGCTACGCCTACCAACGGCGGAAGTTCTCCCGCATTTCAGTGGAAAAAGAACAATGTAAACATACCAAACGCCACCGATTCAACCTATTCGTATATTCCGCAAAACGGCGATACGATTAGTTGCGAATTAACTTCCAATGAACAGTGTGCCTCCCCAACGGCAGTTGTTTCGGTGAATATCGTTATCAAAGTCAATCCGTTGCCTGTGCTTACCCAACCCGACAGCCTTGTTTTCCGTCATGGAGACAGTGTTTCGCTTGCTGCTTTCGCAGGTACAAATTTGGGTATGATAGTATGGGAAACCGCATCGGATTTGGGAACGGCAATAGGTATGAACGCCAACAACGGCATAGGAAACATATCGGATTTCATTGCAGGCAATACTACGAATGCTCCAATAACCGCCGTTATTACGGCAACGCCGGTATCTTTACAGGGCTGCGTAGGGGAAAGTAAAATCTTTACGATAACGGTTAATCCGAAACAACTATTCGGCACCGTTTTCCCTTTCGTACAAAATACAAGGCTAAACGGAGAAACGGATACGGCATACAAACTGTTTGCGGTTACGGCAAGGTTGTACGCTGTTCCCGCTACCAACAGCACAAACGACCCGATGGGTGAAATATTAAAGACGGCACCGCTCTTTGAAACGGTTGCAACCCTTTACGATGGTTCTGTGTGGCACGAAGGCATTCCCAAATATCCGGGAGAAATAGCAAAGACCAACAATCCGGGCGTGGCTATTCATTGGAACGAACTGTTTCCCGCCTCGTCCATACAACCCGTTGACTCCACCTATTTGCCCAAAGGCGAAACCCCCGAAAAACCAATCGGAATATACACCTTTGAAGATGTGCCTGACGGCGATTATATTTTAGTGTTGTCGCGGAACGGTTACGTAATGCGTTTTGCAGAAGTTTCGATGAATGCCCAAACAGAATTTCTGGGACACAGGGAATTGGTTCCCGGCGATATGACCCGCAACTTGCAGGTGGATAATGCCGATGTATCGGGTACAAAATCAAATTTTGCACCCCTGAACAATTCCAAATACAAACCCAAATACGACCTCAATGCAGACAAGCAAATTGATGAAACGGATTTGTCCGTAAACATACGACCTGTCGGCTTTGGCGTCTTGCATTACAGCGATACAAGGAGTTGGATTTTGAAGTATAAAATAAATGAATAATGGTTTAATAAAAAAGGGATAGGGCTTTTGCAAAAAAGCACACGGGCTTTTACAGAAAAGGGGCGGTGCTTTTAGAAAAGAAGATAAATGAAGTAATAAACAGGAAACAGAAAATAGTAAAATAACAATTTAAAACAGAAAATAAAATGATTAACAGGTTAAAAGAAAGTTTGAAATCAGCGAATTTGAAAATCGGCAAAAGTGTAATTTTGGAGTGTATGGATTTGTTTTTTGTCGATTTGCGAGGATTTATAAAAAATAATCTCTCCAACAAGAGCAAAAAACAATTTTCACTCCTTTTTATGCGGAACTTTAACAAAAAGCACCTCGTTTTTGCACAGAGAATACCAAATTTTACAGAAAACATAATTATATCTTTGCAGTAAACGATGTGTTAATCGAATAGAGAAATAAAATAAATAATTAATTAAATAATAAATAAATAAAATGAACACAGACATGAAGAAGTCACAGTTAGTCAAAATGATGAAAAGCGGCATAATGCTGCTGATGGTATTTCTGGCGTCATTTCAATTGCAGGCGCAAACAGATTACCTCTCTCCCGTAACCGGTGTAGTGTACGGGACAAGCGATTCGCGGTTGACCGCGACAGTTAAACAATCGGGCAACCAAGTTACGATGACAGTAGGTGCTGTCGGAGTGATTATTGCCGATGTTTTTGAGTTCAATGTACTCTTTAATCCAGACTCGTTGAAGGTAACAGATTCCTTATTTAGTCCGATAACGGACATAGGTTCTGCAAGTAAATATCCTTCGATATTTGGTGCAATCCGCATCGAGCCTGCGGTAAGAGACTTGCAGTTTACGGTAAGCCAGTCCACTGCCATTCGGGATAATGGAAATTATTCCTCCGGCGGGACAGGGCACAGCGTGATGCACTCCATTGATGCTCATATCTTTAATGGGGAAACCACCGAACCTACCAAAATAGTGGTAGATTCGGCAGAGTTTGTCCCCTTGTTTACCATTTTCTTTGAGAAAGCCGACGCGGAACTACTCGACCCCGACGCCATCGGATTTAATATTCGGACGGCACTGGGTATGATTCGTTCTATCCGTTGGGTTTATGAAGGCGCCTCAATTTCTTACGACAGAACATTGAGCGACGAAGGAGAAGAGATTAATCCTAATTTATTCTCTTTCCGTTCCCCGTCTTCTGTTCAAACAAAGACAGTAACCGATGTTGCGGAAAACCTTGCTGTTTTTAATGGTAGTTTCAAAAGAGGCGAAATCCCGCCTGCGTACAATTTGTTGGATTCGGTAGCAAACACGCCCAGATATACAGGGAAGATGCTTAACGACACGATTGTACGGTATGGATTTTTCTACACGGAAAGCAATCTCGACATCTCTTTTACAGAGTATTCCGATTCAATTACCGTCAATGGAGTGCTGTATCCGTTCCCCACAATTGCCATGATAAATCAAGGCTCTTTTGCAGCAGGGAACGATACAATCCAAATTGTAGTAACCGGCAATGCCTCTTCCGCAAGGGAAGAAGACTACACCGACACGGTTACAGGTTTAAAACCAAACAGCACATACAATATGTGGGCTTTCGCACAGTATGTTTTTGAAACATCAAAACCGTACCCTATTATTGGTGCTAAACAAACGTTCACTACGTCGCAAATCTTGAACATTGCCAGCAGTTTCTCGGCAACAGACCCCAATTGCGGACAAGATGACGGGAAAATCCAATTCTATGTAATCGGTGGAAGCGGTTCTTTCCAATACAGTTTGGACGGAGAGAACTACCTGCCTTACACAGACGGATTAATTTCCAATTTGGGAGCAGGCAGTTACAGAATCTACGTACGCGATGCCTACGACACGCTCTATCCTGCGGCGGTAAGCCACGAGATTGTTTTGCGTGATGCGGGAAGCAGTTTAGCCGTATCCGTAGCAGCAACGCCTGCAACAGATTGTTTGTCGCAAGACGGAATCTTGCACATCTCGGTAGATGGCGGCTCAGGCAGTTACGCTTATACTTGGGCTGACGGCTCGACGGCAAATGTTGCCAACGGTCAGATTGCAGGTTTGCCCGCAGGCGTATATGTATTGAATGTAAGCGACAACGCCTCCAATGGTTGTGCTGCCAGCAGCGGCGAAATACGCATTGAATCCAATACTACCAACTTACAATTGGCAGTGGACAGCGTAAGCAACGCAGATTGCGGACAAAGTACAGGAATTGTTTACTTCACAGTAACAGGCTCCGACTACTACAAATACCAATTAGACGGTATGTCCGTAATGACGGCAACAACCAACAACCAAATCGTAGTGAGCGGATTGAACGCAGGAGAACATTCCTTGCGCGTATTTGACACTTGCGGCAACGAAGTATCGCAAAACGTTTTCATTTACAACGTTGACCAACAAGGTTTTGCAGTTACAGCAGAAGCCTTTGACGTATCGGTTGCTTGCGACAACTTCGTTACAAAAGGAAAAATCGTTTTAACGGCAAGCAATGGAATGCACGACTATCAATACACGATTGACGGCATTACTTGGAAAAACTTTGCAGCAGGAAAAGATACGGTAACTCTCTCCGATTTGAGCGAAGGCGTATATTACGTACAGGTAAAAGACAGCGAAGAGTGTACGTATGAAATAACCACCATCGCAATCAAGAGAGAAACAGCAACTCCGTTGAATGTTTTGGCAGGTTACACTTCCACAGACCCAAGTTGCAACAATGCAGATGGTTCTATCCAAATTCACGCAACAGGCGGCAGCGGCAACTACACGTACAGTTACAGCACTGATGCTGGTGTTACGTTCACAAATGTTGCATCTTCCAACGGTTTGATTGCCAATTTGGGAGCAGGCTCTTACAGAGTGAAAGTACAAGATGCAAACAGTCTGTCCTGTGCAGCAGCACAAAGCGGAGAAATCGTATTGCACAACAGCGGTACAGATTTAGACGTGGCAGTTGTTGCAGTTGATGCTTCATCTTGCGATGTAAACGTAAAAGACGGTCAGTTGTATGTATCGGTAAGCGGCGGTTCGGGAAATTATTCCTACACGTTGAATGGTACGGCGGTAAATCCTGTTAATGGCATTATTGACAATTTATCGGCAGGCATTTATATCTTAAATGTAAAAGATAATGCAGACAACTGCACAGCCACCAGCGGCGAAGTACGCATCAGTTCAAGTGCATCGCAATTGGCAGTAAACATAACGGAGGAATCCACTACGGTTTGCGGCTTAAGCGTGGGTACGGCAACTTTTGTAGTAACAAGTACTTCAAATTACAGTTACCAAGTGGACGGCAGAGCCATCGTATCGGTTAATCACAACAATCCAATCGTAGTAAGCGGATTGAATGCAGGCGTTCATACCTTGCGCGTGTTTGATGCTTGTGCCGAAGTAACGGAACAAATCATCATCACCAACGGCGGAAGCGGATTGCAGTTCGCAATAGCAGTTGAAAATGAAAAGATTGCTTGCGACAACAGTCTAATCTCAGGTAAGATTGTTCTAACGGCAGCCAACGGCACGTACGATTACAGATACAGCACCGACGGCACCACGTGGACAACCTTTGCAGCAGGAAAAGACACAACAACCATCTCCGATTTGAGCAATGGAATTTATTATGTACAGGTGAAAGATACAACAGGGTGTACTTATGAATGGAATTCTATCGTAATTGAAAGAGAAAGACTTCCGTTGATAAACATTGGTACAATCTATGCTGCGAAAGACCCGACTTCCTGCTCAAGCAAAGACGGTGAAATTCAAGTGTACGCAACAGGCGGAAGCGGTGCTTACCAATACAGTTTGGACGGCATCACTTACACCAACTACGCAAACGGCTTAATCACAGGTTTGGAAGCAGGCACTTACAGAATTTATGTACGTGATGCAAACTATGCAACTTGTGCCCCCGCCGTAAGCGACGACGTAATACTGAACAACAGCAGCAGCACCCTTTTCGTATCCGTATCTGCAGACCCTGCAACAACGTGCTCTACTCCTGACGGCGTATTGTATGTAACGGTAAGCGGCGGCTCTGGAAATTATTCCTATCTGTTGAACGGTACGGCGGTAAGTCCTGTTAACGGCATAATCAACAATTTATCTGCAAACGTATATGTTTTGGAAGTAATAGACGGTTCGTGCGTTGCCTCAAGCGGCGAAGTACGCATCAATTCCCCAGCATTCGACTTAGGCTTGACGGTGAACGATATTACTCATACCGTTTGCGAATCAAGTGTCGGAGCAGTGAAATTCACCGTATCGGGTGCATCGGTTTACAACTACCAATTGGACGGTATGCCTGTGGTAGCCATGACCAACAACAACCCTGTTACCTTGGGCGGTTTGTCGGCAGGCGTTCATACCTTGCGCATATTTAACGATTGCGGAGAAATATCCGAACAAATCATCATCACCAACGGTGCAGGCGGCTTGGCATTCACAGCAGAAGTTGAAAACTTTGGTTGTGCAACCACACCGCAGGATAGAAGCATTATCTTAACCGTAACAGGCGGCACAGCACCTTACCAATATTCTTTGAATAACGGAAGCACTTGGTCTTCGCCGACCTCTGCCGCAACAATTGTAATCACCGACTTATTAGCAGGTACTTACAATGTAATGTTGAAAGATGATGCAAACTGTCAATACGAATACACGCAAATACGGATAGACGAAAACGGATTAATTACGCCTCCGTCTGCAACCACACCGCAAACATTCTGCGACAATGCCACTGTAGCCAACTTACAGGCAACAGGCACAGGCATCAAGTGGTATGCAACACCACACGGCGGAATTGCTTTAAGTCCTAACACCGTATTAGATTCGGGCAAAGTTTACTACGCAGCACAGTCCATCGGAACTTGCGAAAGCAAAGAACGTACCGCTGTGAAAGTGATTATCAACAACAATATTATCATTGACGCTCCAAGCCTTGCTTACGACCAAGCCTTCTGCGTTCCTGTAAGCGGAACCTTGACCTTGGCAGACATCGCTACCGACGGCAATACCAATATTGTATGGTACGATAATGTAGTAGGCGGAAACATATTGCCGATAACAACGCCTCTGGCAGACAACACCTCTTACTTCGCCGCACTGACGGCAGCAGGCGGTTGCCAAAGCGTAACAAGAGCAGAAGTTTTTGTTACCTTCACAACCGACGCTCCTGATACAGTAAGAATTGTAAGTCCGCAGACTTTCTGCAAAGGTGCGTTGATAGCCGACATCGCAGTACCGCACAATCAAATTGTTTGGTACACAGCAGCAGTAGGCGGCGATATGCTTACAGCAGAAACCGTATTGCGCGACGGCGTAACCTATTACGCAGCATACAAGGCAGGCGGTTGTGAAAGCACAAAACGCACGGCGGTAACAATTCAATTGACATCTCCGATAGCGCCGACGCTTCCTTCCGTACAAACTACTTGCGGCGGATACAAGCAAACGCTGGCAGACCTCACAGTAACAGGAAGCGGTATTGTTTGGTACGATTCTCCAAACAGCACCACGCCCTTATCTCCAACCACTTCGTTGGTAGTAGGTGCGACCTATTATGCAGCACAATCTTCAACCTTATGCGAAGGAGACCGTGCAGCAGTGAAAATAACAGACGAATGCTTCACATTGAAAGGTACAGTGTTCCCGTTCGTACATACAGACGTTCAATCGTTCGACGAGCAGTTCCCTGTAGTAGTGAAATTGTATCCTTACCCTGCATCTATGGATTGCGACGACCCGTTAGCAATAATTTACAACGGAACGCCGATAGTAACAACCATAGCAAAACATCACGATGGTTCGGAATGGATTCCTAACACGCCGAAATATCCGGGAACAATAGGAATGTACAACAATCCGGGATTACCGATTAACTGGGGACAAATAGGCAAAACGGCAGGAACTCCTGATAACCGCTTATTGACTCAAGGTGATAACACGCCTGTAATCACAGTACCCGGAGCATCAATAGGTTGGTACGAACTGACAAATGTTCCGCCGGCAGATTACTTACTGGTAATTTCACGGCAAGGATTTATGACGCGTATCGGAAAAGTTTCAGTAATTGATAATGCAAGTTTGGGGCACAGAGAATTAGTTCCCGGAGATGTTAACACGGATTTCATGGTTAATCCTTCTGACGCATCGGCGGTGAAAGCAAGATACTCCAGCAACGGACAACCCATCTATAACGCTAAATACGATATGAATGGCGATGCAGAAATCAACGGCTACGACCTCGAATACGTAAAAACAAACAACTCTGCAACTTTCAGAATATATGAAGAAACAGAAGAATGGCTCTTTGATGAGTGCGAATAAATTAGAATAAATAAATTTGAATACTCGGTGCTATGCTTCGGCATAGCACGGGTATTTTTTAAAAAAGTTAATCAGTATGAAAAAATATATCGAAAAAAAAGGAAGATTTTTGAAAAGCATCAAAAAGTACAGTAAACAGTTAGTATTAATGACCGTTTTCGCTGCTTGCCTGCTTTTCGGTTCGACTGCCCAAACAATTCAGTATAAAGGGGTGTCGGACGTTTTGTTTGCAACTTCAGACTCTCGTATGGTTGCCAATGTGGTTGAGATGGGGGATTCGATAATGGTAGAAGTTTTAGGAATAGGGTATATTCATGCGGGCGTACTCGCATTTACCTTCGTTTACGATACCTCTAAATTAACCTTGGTGGATAAATTTTTTCTCAATGAAATTCCTTTCGCCGCCGCAGTGCCGGCGGCAATGGAATTATCCCCCTCTCTTCCTGTTGGCTACGGGATTGATGCAACACAGCATGATGTTATTCAAGGAGTAACAAATATGGCTTATTATAAGGGTGGGCTTTACACTTCGTCTTACGATTTAAACGATTGCTGGAAAGTACAATACGGTGAAGTGGACAAAGCTCTCACCCTTTTTCTGAAAAAGAAAGCAACGGGAACTCCCATTCAGTCTGCTGATTTGGGCTTGTATGTTTCCTATTTGCCAAAACGCGAACCTTCTTGGGGCATAGATGCCCTGCAAATAGGTTACAAATACGGAAGCGGCACAAACGTTCACATAGGCGGAGGCGTCTTTATGGATTATTTCAACCAAGATATGTTTGCCTTCCGCTGGGCTTCTTCCGTAACAACCGATGAGGCGACAAACATTAAACCTATGGCGGCTACGCTAAACGGCTCGTTTGAACGAAGCAAGTTTAATCCCGCACAGGATTCGGTAACATTTGTTGATAATCCGTATTTTACCTCGTCGGTTGCCTTGCCCAATACCATTTTGGACTGGGATACGGTAAGCCGTTACGGATTTATCTATTCCGATGCAGATGCAAACATTGCGTCTGTTCCGTTTTCCAAAAAAATCAACGTAGATGGAACGGATTATGAATTGACAGTCTCCGATTTGCTCAACGGCAGTTTCACCGCCAGCGGCAAAACGTTTTCCATATTGCCCTACAACAATGCGTCGGCGGCACAGACGGTAATTTTCAATGAAGAATTAACCAATCTGGCGTCGGAAACCGATTATTACGCATGGGCGTATATGTTTTATGCTTTTCAGACTTCGGAAGATTTTCCCGCTGTGGGAGAAAAAATATCTTTCACAACTTTGGGCTGCATTCAACCGTCTATTCCGACAGGTTTAGCACAACAAACGGTATGTATAGACGCTGCGGTTGTAGATTTGCAAGCCTTTGTAGATAAAGGCACGGAATTGAAATGGTATCTGAACGGAGAAGAGTTGCCGCCTGCCGAACTTTTAGCAAACGGCGAAACCTACTATGCAAGAGCTGTTGATGGTGCTTGCATCAGCGAAGATTCTCTGGCGGTGTTGGTTACAATCAATTCAGGTCCGCAAATATCCGTTTCGCCTGCGGGTGCTTATACGGCTATGGGGTCTCAAACGTTCGTAATCGTAACCGATGACAATCCAACCAATGCAAAAACCATTTCCGTTGCCAATCCTTCCATCGCAAGTGCGGTGCTGATTGGCGATACGGTGGTTGTCTTTGGAAGCATGGCGGGCAATACGGAAATTACCTATACTTCCGTAAACGAATTTGGTTGTGAGGCATCTTACATCATTCCTGTTCAGGTCGGCGTGGGCAATCCAACGGGTATTTTGGCAGGAAAAGACTTTGTAAAATGCAACCTGTCGGGCGGCGGCGATACGGCAATCGTACAAATTGCCTACATTATGGGAGGCGTATCCCCTTGGAAAGTTACCATCAGCGATGATAACGGGTCGTTTTCTGTTGATACTGTGATTAACAGCCTCAA
>JGI24702J35022_10001003_pt1 | contig 17667 bp, 14 predicted proteins | sample TergutTh196P4_FD_35022 | JGI IMG/M metagenome (IMG submission 35022)
GACGAATTGATTCGTATTTTGAAACACAGACATTCAATAATGATGTCCGGCAGGGCGGAAGAGGTCAATGCCGGAGTTTTTAAAACACAAAATAACAGGGCNGGCGCTACNGAGTTNGTTGATTTTACCTTGGTTGAAGGAACGCTCAGACAAGGTTTTAAATACTATGCCGCCCTGAACGACCCAATGGCGAAAGCTATCTATATGATGTTTATGATAGCTGAGATTCATCCCTTTACAGACGGTAATGGTAGGATATCGCGTATTATGGGTAATGCCGAATTGGTTAAAAGCGAGTTATCACGCATCATTGTCCCTACCGTATTCCGCGAAGATTACATTTTATCTCTCAAAAAACTTACCAATCGAAAAGACCCGGATACTTTTGTTCGCATCATGGACAAACTGCAAAATTTCTCCGCCAATATTTATGGAGATAGTTTTGACTACCTCAACCGATTCCTGACAGAAACAAATGCCTACAAAGAACCTTCGGAAGGGCAATTAATATTACAATGACGGGAAAGTAACTGTCCGCAAAATCCCATTATCCACGTAAACAGTTATTTTGCTTCATTTTAAATATTCTTTACGAAGGGATTCGACAACCCGAAAAATAGTAAAGATTTTATCATCGTCTGTTTCAGCGTCCATATTAATACAGCAAACGCCTGTCAGATAAGGATTTCCCGACAAGGCAACACCTTGACGGATAAAACGCTCAAGTTCTTCGTGTGATAGGCTATTGAGTGTCACCGGGTCTATTCGCAGATTTAGCAGCGCTTCGGGGAGATGATGGCGCATCATGGCAATGTCGCCACCCCAGCCAAGATCAAAGAAATCGACAGATGGTAATTCGCCGTAGGCAACGGCATGACGATGGGGGTCCTTTCCGCAGTAATGGATTCCATACGGACGGTATTTCCGGCTCCATTCAGCATCAATCGGCATTAGAAATTCCCGGTAATCGTCTTCCGAAATCATCGTGTGTGAACACTCGGAATGAAGGTAAACAGGCTTGTTGACATGGCGCACCACGCGGTTTACAGAAATGGAATTTGTTCCTGTTTGTGACTGAATAAAAGTAAAAAAACGCTCTACGACGCGACTTATTTGCTGTAAATAGTTTTTACATTCATCAGGCTGCATTGCCATATCCATCAAGACGTTTTCTCCTTTCAAGTCAATAGCGATGTTCAACACTCCACCCCAGTTGATATCGCCGCATACAAAACCATAGTTTGTTTTGAGTGTGTCAATTAACGTCAGTAGTTTTTTGAAATCAACGCTTTGAAAAGCTGCTTCCTCGTCGATGTCGAAGTCTTCACGATGTGCGCAAATCACTTGTGGGGCTGCGTTTTCGGCATATTCGATTCTGCACCCCAACATTCCCGAAATCAGGTATCCGGCTGCCAGATGAACAGCCCCGATCTGTGGTAAATTTTTATCCTTTTCCTCACCTAATCCGAATGCCCCGAAACGATCATACAGTTCTTTTTCCATGCGGCGTTCATCTTCGACGCGACGGAGGGGATGATAGAAAAAATCTTCATCAAAGGTGATACCCGTATGTTTGTTCCACCATGAGGGGTGAAAGACTATATCCACAGGTAATAATTTACAATCATGAGTTATGATTAATTGATTAATTGAACTTTTTCGATTCATACGTAAAATAATTTAATAAAATTAATGACTTTTCTTCTGATAGACGGTTGATGCATTTCTCTTAAGAACACCGTCCGTCATCGTTTGGCCAACTCTTCCATCCTGCATTCAATTTCTCTTCCTGCAACAGCGATGGCTAAAAGCGCTATGCGGCGGTTGTTACCGGCATAGCCCTCATAATACCTGCGGTCATGTATTTGTTCTAATGCCTCTTTCAAAAGCGATTCCAGCGACCCTTTTTCGGAATGTTTCACCTCGGCTATCACAACACGTTCTTCCCATGTCCACACAGCATCGATACGGCCAATATTTGTTGGGATTTCGCCCAATACTTCGAATCCCAGCATGTTGAGCCAGACAAGAAGCAACGAATGGTAATAAGCGTCGCACGGGATATGCAACTGATAAGGAATACGGGCGAACATCGCCTGCATGTTTCGCTGAAAAGCCGACACATCGCCATCGAACAACTGTTGTAGCATATAATCGCGCAGTTCGGTTGTGTCTGTTACCGGACAACCGGTATAACTGCTGGCTAAATGCTGCATCAGGGATTTACGGACTTCTTCGTTTGGGATACCTAAAGTATATTGCAACTGTTGCCCAAACCTGCTTTTCGCTACGTTTTTAATTGTCAGGTATCCTGTCTGAAAAAGTAACAATGATGTGCTGATCGAATCGGGTTCAAAATTGTCGAAACCGTCGGAAGAAATCAGCACAGGCTCCAACAGATATTTCACATCATTACGCTTTTTGATTTGGTTTATCAGGAAGGTTGGCGTACCGGTCGAAAACCAGTGATTAGTCAATTCCTTTTTTCTGAACATCATAAGGGTGGAATAGGGGTTGTAAACGGTAGTAACCCCATCCCATGAATAACCGTTGTACCAATGACGGATAGAATCGATAATTTCGTTGTCTGTAACTTGTGATTCTTGAGCGAAATCATGGAGGTATTCTTTGAAATTTTCTTCCAATTCGTCCTGTGTATAGCCGCAAATAGAAGCATATTTTTTATCCATGGTGATATCCTCAGGACTGTTCATACCGGAGAAAATGGACACTTTGGCGAACTTGGACACACCCGTTAGGAAAACGAATTTTAAATACTTGTCAGTACCTTTTAGCGTTTTGTAAAACGATTGCAAAAATTTGCGTATTAACCCTAATTCTATCGGATTGTCCAAGGCATCCAACAGGGGCATATCATATTCATCTACCAATACGACCACCTGACTACCGGTTTTTTCATACAGGCGTTCAATCAGTTCGTCAAATTTACCGGAGGCAATTTTTTGCATAAGTGAAATCCCGTATGACGAGGCTAATCTATCTATAAATATACACGTCTCGCTCTCCATTACTTCTGCATTGGCATGATTAATACGATTCCAGTCAATGATAATGACCGGATATTGCAACGTCCAATCGTATTTATCAAAAACATACAAGCCTTCGAACAAAGACTTGTTACCTTTGAACAGTTCCGCTATTGTACTGACAAGCAATGATTTGCCGAATCGTCGCGGACGTGAAAGGAAAAATATCTTGCCGGATGTAATCAGACGTAGAATGTCCTTCGTCTTATCAATATACAAACACTTTCTTGTACGCAAATCGTCAAATGACTGTATTCCTATCGGTAAAGTTTTCATGACTGAAATAATATTTACGTTATAGTTTCTGCAAAGGAACACATTTTTCCCGTAAAAAGAAAACATTCATTTAAAAAAAATGATTTCCCCATATAGCAACTCCTTGGCGGATAATAGTTGTTATTTAATCATTGTATTACCGCATTTTTCGAGATTGATATCCATATTGAGCGGGTTAGTTTTCCATGCGCCTGCTGTGAAATCGGGTATGTCAACGGAATTGGAGCGATTATTAACCGACCATTCACTCAGGGGTACGATTGAACTCCATGCCGCTGCATCATACACATCCATATCAAGGGGGAAACCATTCCGCAAACAATCGATCAAACGCCAAGCCTCCTGAATATCGGCGCCTCCGTGTCCGCTGGTCTTCGCCCATTCACGCATTCGAGGTGTAATAACCGGCGTATATTGTGCTTTGATTTTTTCAAATTCTTCGGCTGAAACCCATCTATGTTCTCCTTTAGAAATACGGGATGGTTCGGGATAACACAGCGCTGCTCCATGGGTTCCATAGATACCGTGTATATAACTTTCAGGCGTAGGTGAGGTGGCATCATGTTGTAACATGATGGTTTTACCTTTTTTAGTGCGAATGGTCGTAACATTCATGTTGCCACGAAAATCCTTTCCGACAAAAGGGCGGAAGAAATCATCGCTTTGAGCCAGTTCGCGCGCTTTCTTTTCCATCATAAAATCATCCGTTTCTACGGAAACCAAATAGTCTAACCTGTCGCCCCTGTTGATGTTCAGAATTTGCGCCACAGGGCCAAGACCGTGTGTAGGATAGAAATTGCCTTTGCGCCACGCATATTGGCGCAACCACCACATATCCCAATACATGGTACGTGAAAAGTTGTTATTCATCTTACTGGAGTTGTAAGCTCCTTCACAATGAACCACTTCGCCAAAAAAACCTTTTCTTGCCATGTTGAGTGTTAACAGTTGAAATTCACAGAAAGCTATGTTTTCCAGCATATAAAGATGTTTTTTTGTACGTTCTGAGGTTTCAACAAGGTCCCAACATTCCTTGAGTGTTCCCGCAGCAGGAACGGCAGTCGCCACATGTTTTCCCTGTTCCATTGCGTAGACCGCTTGTTCGGCGTGCATATACCATGGTGTGGTGACCATGACTAAGTCTATATCAGGTCTTTCACAAAGTTTTTTCCATTCGTCTTTGCTTCCGGCATAGATGACCGGCGTATGCCCCGCCTTTCTTGCCCTCTCCGCAGCTCTTTCTGCTCTGACAATTTCTATGTCGCATAACGCTTTGATTTCTACACCCTCAATAGGTAGTATTGTATTGAGATTACCGGTTCCTCGGTTTCCCATCCCTATAATCCCTAATCTCACAGTGGAGATTTTCGGCGCTGCATATCCTGCCATGTTAAAAACCTGCACATGATTGCGTTCAGATACGGTTGAACTCTCCACTTTTAAGGATGCAAGCGTATCATATCGAGCGCCAGCTATTGCCAAGCCGGTAAGCCCCATTTCTTTGTCCTTAGTCGTTTTGGCTACATTACCGCCTTTTACCATACTGCCTATTCCGGTCAATCCCAAACCGGCAAGGCCTGTTGTCTTTAAAAATTGTCTACGATTACTTTTCATGATTTTTGCGTTTATATAATAGACTTCAATTCTTCCATCCTACATTCAATCTCTCTTCCTGCAACAGCGATGGCTAACAGGGCGATGCGACGGTTGTCACCGGCAAAACCTTCGTAATACCGGCGATCGTTTATCTGCTCAAATGCCTCTTTCAGTAGCGTTTCCAATGACCCTTTTTCGGAATGTTTCACCTCGGCTATCACGACCCTGTCTTTCCAAGAATAAAGCCCATAATGACGCGCAATGCTTCCGACTATCAAATGTCGAATTTAAACTTTTGGATAATCGCCGTCTAATTTTCGTGGCAAGAAAAAGCCTTTGATACAGTTGGGGTTGCGTACACATATTTGTATGTGGTCTTTATCGCGAAAACCTGCATTTGGGTACAGTTCTTTGCCTTCGGGGAAAACGCCGCGAACNGAATCGAAAGGTGATTGATGGGATTTTTCTTTTATTCGATGCAGAGTTTCAATNACTGCGCAGTCCAATTCACGGAGCAAGAGNTCGCCAATGCCACCGATGGATTTGTTTTCAGGAAAATCGGCGATGTGCGATGATGATAGCATCAATTCATATGTCGATTTCAACAATTGAAGATTATCGAAATCAAGCAAATCCAAGCAATACCCCAAATCGATAATAGCCCCGATTACTGCGGGTTTTTCTATTCTCCCTTTCGAGCGATTAGGGTGTTTTTGCAAATTTAGAGCAAATTCCATAGCACGTGATGGGCTGTTTTCCCAAAAAAAAGTTCCATGCCCCAACCAATCATAATTGTTTGTACTTTTTTTCAGAGGCTCTCTCCCTGTCAGAACCAACTTCACAACAGACTCGTCACATCCATGAAAGCCTAATACTAATCCTGCTCGTGTAGAATACATTATGCTTCAATTTTAGGGAAATATAAATTCTGGTAAGGCTCGGCTAACCTTCCTTCCGGGGTATAAATCCCAACTTCAATAAGAAATTGTCGCGCTAATTCCTTATTTCCGACTATTTTTTGTTTGAACTCTTCTATATATGCAAGGAGTTCTTTCCTTTCTTCATCCGACATATTATTTTATTTTTACAATTACGGCACAAAAGTACAAAAAAGTTTTCAGATTTCAGTCATTAGTTTCACATTTTTTTCTTACATTTTCGAGTTCAGCCTCCTATGGGCAATGGGCTTATTCCGATTTTCTACCGATATATCCCTAATCTGGGATAATCAGACCGTTCACATGTAAGCGGTTTCAACCCCCCAACAAATTACTGATTTCATTTTAAATGTTAATAATACCCATATTCCGTTGGTTTGTTTTCCATGCTCCTGTCGTAAAATCGGGTATATCAATTGGTTGAGAACCATTTCTTACCGACCATTCGCCTAATGGCAACACCGAACTCATGGATACGCCATCATACACATCCATATCTAAAGGCAACCCGTTACGAAGGCAGTCAATCAAACGACGCATCATCATCATGTCAGCGCCAAACTCGGAGTTTGTTTTCTGATTCATATATTCTTCCTTTTTGAAGACGCCGGGTTTATACTGCTCTGTTATCGATTTGTATTCTTCCGGAGATACATATCCGCCTTCTTTCTTATAGATTCGTGGAGGTTGGGGATACCCTTCAACGGAGGCTTCCATGCCGTAGATTTCGTGTTTTAGCGAATAAGGGCGGTATGTAGAAGCGTCATGTTGTACGACGATGGTACGTCCCCTTTCCGTCTTAATGACAGAAGTATTGATGTTGCCTCTGAAATCCTTATCTTTAAACTCACTGAAAAAATCATCTTTAGCCGCCAACTCATTTGCTTTTGGTCCCATGATAAAATCACCGCTTTCGACCGAAACCAAGCGATTCAACTTGTCACCCCTGTTGATATCCATTATTTGGCAAATAATTTCGAAGCCATGTATCGGATAAATATTGCCTTTGTGATTGGCATATTGCTTCAGCCACCACATATCCCAGTAGAAGTCTTTCCGGAAGTTATTATCGATCTTGTTGGCGATATATCCGCCTTCCGCATGTACGAGTTCTCCGAAAAAGCCTTTCCGCGCCATGTTAAGGATGGTCAGTTCAAAAGCATTGTAGCAATAATTGGCTAACATCATACAATGTTTGCGCGTCTTTTCCGCTGTTTTGACAAGCTGCCAACATTCATCTATCGTTGCGGCAAGCGCTACCTCCGATACGGCATGTTTACCGTTCTCCATGGCATAAACCGCCATGTTTGCATGCATGTACCAAGGCGAGACAATAACCACCAGATCAATATCATCGCGTTGGCACAATTTTTTCCATTCATCCTCATGGCCTGAATAGAGTTCCGGATTATGAGCCGTCCCTTCCAGCATTTTTTTCGCCTGTTCGACCCTTTCCTTACGGACGTCGCACAGCGCTTTGATTTCAACGCCCGGAATTTGGCTTAAATTCCTCATGTGGCCGGGACCTCTGTTGCCCAAACCAATGACTCCAACACGTACCTTTTCGAGTTTCGGCGCGGCAAATCCCGACATGTTAAACTGTTGGATATGCGTTTGTTCTATTTCTTTGCAGCGTTCGACAAATTCCATTTCTTTGTCCTTAGCCGTTTTGGCTACATTACTGCCTTTTACCATACTGCCTATTCCGGTCAATCCCAAACCGGCAAGGCCTGTTGTCTTTAAAAATTGTCTACGATTACTTTTCATGATTGTTACATTTATATAATTATTTTTTTGCAAATTCGGCTGTCAGGTCATTAATTTCCGCATCAGTCAGTATTTTATTAGAACACACCACCAACCGGAATCTAAAAGTGGCCGATTGCCCGGCCGCAATTTTGAAATCCATGATATTTTTCCCATTCGAATATTCTCCCGCTCCCAAGGGGTTGGCCAGCAGCAGCCCATATCCTCTTGCATGCCAGTAAGTCGGATGACCCGGGTTCGCGGGATGATCAATCATCACAACCGATTGTTCTTCATCGCCAATCTTCCCTGATAAAATCACCCAGTCGCCACGTGTAGCATAGACAGCCTCTCCCTCAATGCCGTTACTGTTCTTATAATTACCTGTGATGCCTTCGTTGGACATCCGACCGACTTTGGTCGGAATACCTTGTGTGTCGGTCAGGATAAGCTCTTCATCCGAAGGCATTTCCAATTGTCGCGCCACACGTATTCCAAATCCGCCCTCTTTGGTATCTTTCATTGCCACATCCCCGTTTGTAGCTGTCAGCGTTGTAATCCTGTCAATGATACGCAAAGGTCCTTTGGCAATAAAATAGTATTCCGTTTTTTCGGATAGCAGTTCTTGCCCGGAAGACGTCACCCAACTTTCGCGGGAGATCATCAGTCCCTGTCCGGGCGTTGAGGAAAGTTTATCAATACCCAAATGATTGATAGTTCCATACCTGTCTCTGAGGTTTTCGGGGATAGCCGTCGAATTATTCCAGAAATCATACCCGTTTACATGTCCATAATTAAAACATAACCCAATTTGATGGGGATGGTCTGTACGTTCACCCGGTCTTGGATTCAACGGATAACCGCGGGTGATTTCAGTACCTGTTGAGGTAATGATCGGATAAAGCGCCGGTTTCTTAATATCCCGCAAAGTAGGATCGTGCCACAGAAAGGTAGTAAATAACTGCCCGTCAATCATCACATCCACTTTTTTTTCAGCGTCATTCCTGACAAACTCCACCTTATTGGATTGATTTCCGCACTGTAAGGTAAAAAAAACGAAAGCAGTGAATAGAATAAGTTTTATTTTTTCCATATTATTAATTGTTAAAATGCTTATCCCCATATGTGAATGGGGATAAGCATTTGTTTACTTAGCTCACGACTGCAATTGCGTTAAATTCGTTCCATTGTGTATCGAGAAACGCATTGATGGGCGTGCCGGTAAAGGCTACGATCCGGTAAGCCAGACGAAGCGTATCATTTTTCGGCATGACGAATTTCTCGTCGTTTTCAAGCGCATTGAACGGATTGGGTGAAAAATAGCCGTAATTTCTGGTAAACCATACATTACGCTCGAAGGGCGCTCGTTTGTACCGGGGCGACATGATGGCCAAACCTTCAATCAGTCCGTCAGTGCGTCCGCTACGTTGGCCGTAGGCCGCCATCCAACGGGCGGGTTTGTCGAATGTGTCTTTTTCAGTTTGTTGTCCTTCGCTATTGAGAAGAACGCCACCGCCATCCACAGAAAGGTCGGGATCGAGACGTACGCCGAAAACCCCGTGACCCGTTTTCTCGAAAACAACTTCCGTCAGGGCGGTTAACTCATAAAAACAGTCGAGTGTATAGGTCTCGTCGTTGAGAATCGTCAATATGTAACGGCGTTTGTCGGCAATGATCGGTTCCCCTTCGAAAGGCGTCCAATGACATTCATTCAATATAACCACCGATTTTTCGGTGCATTCGCTCAGTTCGAGTTTTTTAGATACGATGCGATCCTTGTCCGGATTATTCTGCCAATAGTTACGTCCGTTGACCCTGTCGGCTCCGAAAAAGACGCCGCGATGGTGTGGCCATGGTTGTGCGCTTTCTGTGGTAAGTGACAGACCCGACTTAAGTGCGCGAAGCGGATAAAAATAAGGATATTTCTGCATGGCTTCAGCCCGATAACAAGTAAGAAGGGCGTTTTTCCAGCGAACCCAGACGGCTGATTCTTTTGAATCATAGATGTAGGCTGTCATATGATTACTTGCCGGGTCGCCAAATTGTGGAACAGGTTTGATGTCTGCAGGATTGTTCGACTGCGGACTTTGTTGATTGGCAAAAGTGTACCTGTTAAGCCCCAAAGCTCCGGCAGTCAACAGCGCGTTTCTTAAAAAAATACGACGTTTCATGATTTTGTTATTTTATTAATCTATTTTATCTTCATCTGCTACCGCTTCTTGCCATGTCTCCCATTTGGGCGTATTCGGATCATACCCGTCATAGCCAAAATTCTGACTTAGCACCCCTTTATTATTCGCTGTAATTGCTCCATTAGGGATGGGCCAGAAGAAGTTATGCTTGTCTAACGTCCATTCAAATGTTCTGTTATTGGAATTTATCGGACCTTTATTATACACTTCGTTATAATGCATAATCCGCTGCCACCAATAACTTCCGCCGGACATGTCTCTGCCTGACTGTTTATCCAAGGTGTTGATGTCATAAGTGTTACCCCATTCATCGGGTTTTCCGCTCAGTGCAAGGCAGTATGAAACACGACTCAATTCAACATTACGGAATTCTTCGAGGTACAACTCGCGAGCGCGCTCGTCCATGATGTCGCCAATAGTTACATCGGAGGTGTAAAGCTGGTTGCAATGCGCTCTTTTCCTGACTTCATTTACATCGTCTTTTGCCGTAGGGTCGCCCATGTAAAATTTGGTTTCTGCACGAAGCAGGTAGGCTTCTGCCAGCCGATAGATATACCAATCTGCAATTCCACCTTCTGAGGCTCCGTTAAACTGGGTAGCGCCCAAGTTGGCTTCGTTTACCACATCATTCAAAAATGTTTTGTAAAGGGGCCAGTTGAACCATTGGCGAATCGTATCGGTACATGTGATTTCGCCGTTTTCAGGATTATACAGTACGAGATTTTGACCCCTGTAGGAAGAGGTGGCTTCGTTGTATTTTAATGAATCCATCCGCACCCAATTTCCTACTGTACTGTTGTGGCGCAAGTCTTCCGCATCATCCACACCGTTCACATGCCATAACGAATATTGTGCAAACATAGTGGGGCGAAAAAAGCCGCCGCTACGCCCTAACGCCCTGGCATAATCAAGGTCTACCCTGTAATTGGGGTTATTGCGGGCATAAGTTACGATTCCGTCTTTTCCGTCGGGCGATCGCAACGTACCCGTACCATTCCAGAAGGGGCCGACAAGTCTCATCCCGGGATACGAAATGAAAGATTCCGCCGATGTACCCCGATTGACTACCCCCATAATGACTTCCCTGTTGGCAGCAATGAGTTTATTCTCAGCACGATGCAAGTCCCATATCACATTGCGGGTGATAGGCCATGTTTGTGGTTCTCCGCCGGGGTTCCATGTGCCGAAAGGGTCTTGCATCAACGAATAGCCCGACTGGTCAATTAATATATCCAACTGTTCTTTGGCTTTTTGCCATTGTCCGGTTGCTAAATAACACTTAGCTAACAACATGCGGCAACCTCCTTTGTTGATCATTCCTTTATATGTCATGTCGTTTTGATCGGGAACCCATTGTACGGCAAATTCCATATTTTGGATAATCATATCGAGAATAGCCTCCCTCTTCGTGCTGCGATAATTCTGTTTGGGTACCTCCAGAATCTTTGAGACCACAGGCACGTCGCCAAACTGAAAAACTAACATATAATAACAGAATGAATGGTGAAAGTACGCCCTTCCTTTGAAGATATTTCTGATGCTTTCGTCTAATCCTGTTACTTTATCCACATAGGTGGTGACGGCATTGGCATACTTGATGCTACTATATATCTGGTCCCAAAACCAGATGATCCGATTACCGTCACCGTTGTTTCCGCCTATAGGCGTCAGCCCTTCAGCAATATTAAAGTTGGCGCTGGAGACTGCAACATCCGTTTTGCTGTAAAAGGCTAAATCAGAAAACCAACAGTCTGTTAGTAAAGGACTTCCGTCGCTTTCAGAACCGATCCAAGCCTGCCGGAAGTTTCTGTCACACGTTGACATTGCTGCTTCTAATCCTGTCTCTGTACTGAAGGTAGTGACCGGTTCAAAAAACGACAAAGGGTCGGGTTTTAGAAAATCTTCGGAACAGCTCCCCAAAAATAGTGGGCCGAAAAAAATGGATACCAGCGCCATAGCCGGTAAAATAGTTGTTCTTTTTTTATTAAAATATTTTTTCATAGCGGTCATATTTTTAAAAAGTTACATTTAATCCAAGTGAGCATATACGGGTTGCCAGATCGCCGGTTTCGGGGTCGCCATACTCCCAGTCTTTTTTCCAAACTGCCGCATTACGGATGGAACCATACAGTTTTACTTTTTCTACCATAAACATTTGCGTCCATTGTTTAGGTAACGTATACCCTAACGATATATTTTCCAAACGGATAAAGGAACGGTCATATAGCTTGTTCGGAGAGGCAAGACCCGCAGGACCTTGCGCATCCAAACGCCCATACCTGTTGGATGGATTTTCAGGTGTCCAGTATCTCTTGGATTCTCTATTATAATTATAGGTAATAATAGAACCGCCATTATCCTGATTCAGGAAATTTGTCGAAAGACTCTTGTGTCCCATATACGAATAGATGTTAAAGGACAGTGTAAAGTTCTTGAAAAGGGTGAAGTCATTACGTAGCGACCAAAGTACAGGAGGAGCGGTTTGACCTAAAAACTCTCTGTCGCTGTTATTATACACAGGCGTGATAGTTCCGTCGGCATTTACCCTGTCATCAGCGGTATAATTATTGGCCACCTTGGGGTCGCCCGGTTTCTGTCCGTATCTTTGCGCTTCTTCGATTTCGTCAACCTGCCAGATACCGGTGACATTGTAGTTCCAGATGGCGCTGATAGGCTGTCCTATAAACCAGCCGTTTGATGTATCGTCCATTTCTTTGGTGCCGATAACATTTCCATTGGCATCAAGTTTATCTTCGTATTCATAATAGAGATGTTTGATTTCGTTCTTGTTGTACGAAAAGCTCAAGGAAGTACTCCATTCCAGCATCTCGTTTTTAATGTTCAATGAACTGATCAAAATTTCAATCCCCCTATTGGATACTTCGCCTAAATTTGTGGTTATGCTTTCAAATCCGCTGAAATTAGGCAAGCGTTGATTCATGATCATATCATGGGTATTCATCACATAGTACTCGATATTTCCTGTGATACGGTTGTCAAGGAAACCGAACTCTAATCCGAAGTTCGTTGATGTTGTCTTTTCCCATTGCAAATTCGGGTTTGCCATACGACCGATTCTCAGGTAATAGATATTATACAAGTTGTTAGAAGCATCGACATAACCCTGCATTTGTCCCATGGTTAGATCGGCGAGCGACAGGTAGGGGTTATCAAGGGAACGATTACCGTTTTTACCCCACGAAACACGCAGTTTTCCGGCGCTCATCGGTTCCCATTGGAAGAATTTTTCATTGACAAACGACCAACCGAGGGCTAATGAAGGAAACGTAGCGTAAGGGTTGTTTTGCCCAAAAGCAGAATAGCCGTCGCGGCGAATTGAAGCGGTCAACATATACCGGTCGTCGAAGGAGTAGAAAAGCCGGGCAAGCAATGCGTCAGCTGTTTGATGGGCGTCATTTGATGAAAAGGAGCTTCTCGTTTTGTCGCCGTTTTGTGTATTGTGAAATCCCAATGCATCGGTAGGCAGGATATTACGGGCTTCGATGCGGTCTTGCCAGACCCGACGTTCTTCGGCTTCCTGTACCAACGTGAGGTTTAAACGGTGTTTTTGCGCAAAGACTTGATCCCATTGTATCGTATTGTTGAGAGACCAGTCGAAACGCTTGGCCTGCTCACGGTTGACTAATCCATTGGGGCTTGACGACCATTCGGGATGTTGTGCCGATTCGTGGTAACGATCGTAAAAATTCTGGTAACGTGGCGCTACGTTGAATGTATAAACAATACCGAAAGGCAACTTCACTTTTGCATTCAAAATGGTATTGAGTACTGTATATCCTTTTTCCAAATCTACAAATTGAATCCTGTAATCATGGTTGTTACCCCATTTATTGATCGAGTTCATTGGAAACATCACCAAGTTTCCTTCGTCATCGCGATAACTGGCGTACGGACTGTTTCTTAATTCGTCGGGTTGAAGGTCGCCGTCGCTACGGTCTTGAAAGTTTACATTGGCGCCAAACTCAAACCAGTCGGTCACTTTACCTTCCACTTTCATGTTTGAGCGAATAGCATGGTATTCATTGCCCCTTACAGCGCCTTTGTTATTAAGATATCCGAGTGAAAAATAATAGTTCATCCGGTCGTTAGCGCCCGATACGCTGGCATTGTAATCCTGGTTGAGACCTGTTTGATACGTGTGTTTGAACCAGTCGAATGTTTTTCCCGCAATAAAGTTTTCCAAAACTGTTTGTTGCAACAGCAAACGACGGCCATAGATACTGATGTCGGATTCGCCTGCAGTATTGGTAGAATATGCCCGCCATTGATCTACCGATACCCCAAACTTACCTAAGTTTTCCGGGCGATCAAAATATCCGGGTTGCGTAATGGTACTACCTGTTTGATAAGCCTCATAGTTGCCTGTTGCGGGATTTAAACCATAAGTGGGTGTTTTGTACCAGTCTTCGCGGTATTGTATGTAAGCATCCGGCCCAAACGGTATGCGGCTGTCGCTCCTTGACATGAAGCCGACATTTGCGCTTACATTCACAACGGGTTTCCCTAATTTGCCCTTTTTGGTAGTGATGATTATCACGCCACTGGCCGCTTTTGCTCCATATACGGCAGCTGCCGATGCGTCTTTCAATATATCTATCTGACCGATGTCGTCGGGATTGATTTCTGAAAGCTCCCCGTAGAACATCATGCCATCGAGGATAATCAGTGGTTCGTTGTGTGAGCCGCCGGTATAGACCGAGCGTTGCCCCCTGATTTGCATCGAGCCGCCACCTTTTGCCGAAGCATCAAAGCCGACATGTAATCCGGGCGTTCCCCTAATAATATCCTGAACCGTTTTAGGATTTTCATTGACAATCTTTTCAGGTTGTATTTGTACGATAGAGCCTGTTAGATCCTTTTTCCGCATCGTACCATAACCCACTACTACTACTTCCTCTAATTCGCTGAGCGCTTCACTGAGGGTCACATTGATAGTTCGTTTGTTGCCTACCGTTATCTCTTGTTTAATAAACCCGATATATGAAAATACCAGTACCGCATTTTCATCCTGTATCGACAGGGAGTAAACACCGTTAGCATCGGTTGCCGTACCCTGCATGGTACCCTTGATCATCACACTTACACCGGGCAGCGGTTCGTTATTTGAATCGGAAACAGTACCTGTGATAGTGATGCCCTGTTGAATCGTACCCTTTCGTTCCGTCACTCGCGGCATAAACACAATTGTTTTATCAATGATCTGGTAATCAATACGACTGTTTCTGAACAACTGGTTTAAAACCTCATCAATTGTACCGTCCTCTACCTCTATTTGCGAATTGGCTAAATAGAGCGTTTCAATGTCCTTATTATACAGAAAATCAAATTCGGTTTGTTTTTTGATTTCCAGCATCACTTCCTTCAAGTTAGGTTTGTCAATCTTCATACTCATGCGAACCGTTTGCGAATAACTGCTAATTGCCATACAGTTTAATGCAAGTATGAGAAACAATATACATATTAGACTTGTTCTTGACATGTGTACTATAAATTTATGATTTATAAAATTAAATTTATGGTTATTAAAAAAAATATTATACATTTGTACGTTTTTTTAAAGTTATTCTTTAGAATTACACTCTCAATGGCAGGGGAGAAGTTGGCCGCTTGTCCCTGCCTTTTTTTATTTATTTTTTCAGATGGATACATATTACATAGGCGTTATATTTTATAAGGTTATTAATTAAAGTATTCTATCTCAATTATTTGTTAGATATATGAACAATCGTATTGATTTGTATTTCATACCTGATAGGTATCACCGATGCGATGGCTCTCATCATTTCATGAATATCTTTTTCGAAACTTAGTGAACCTACTAACTTTTTGTCTTTTGCGATACCGTCTTCGAGAATAATCTGAACATTGTATTGACGTTCGAGCGCTTTGGCTATTTCAAAGAAATTCAATCCGTCAAATTCGAGCTTGCCGCCATGCCATGAAGCAAGAATTTCAGCATCCACAGCGCGTATCTCAAATCGATGGGTAAGTTTGTCAATTTCAAATTGTTGTCCGGGCTGCAACAAACAGAATGAAATCATGTTGTCATTTAGAATTTCGACTTCTCCCTCGACCAATGTGACATCAGATAACTGTTTGAATTTGAATGCGTTCACATCAAATGAAGTACCTGTTACTTTTACCGTATAGGCGTCTGTCTTAACAAAAAAAGGACGGTTAGCATCAGGGGTGACTTCGAAATACACCTTTCCTTCAACGGACACTGTTCTTTCCTTTTTTTTGAATTTTTCGGGATATTCGATTTTGCTGCCTGCTGAAATCCAAACACGGGTACTGTCGTCCAAACTGATTTTTTTTACGGGTTCGTTTGCGTTTACGGACACTACTAACATTTTAATATTAGCCTGAGATGTAAAATATTGATAGGCAATTGAGGACAGACCGACCAACAAAAGGATACTTGCAGCATACCATAAGAATCGCAGGGTTACCTTCCTTGTGATTTTCTTTTCAAGTAGCTCACGGTCTAACTGTTCTTTTCTCAATTCTTGGAAAGAACGGGCGACATGTTCCGGATCGGAGAATTGAATATAATGATGCTTTGCCGCGACCATCCTAAGTTTGAGCCATTCCTTGCGGTTGTTTTTCGATTCTTTGAACCAATCAAAAATCTGCTTCATCTCGGATTCCGAACATTCGCCGGCAATGTACCTTTCAACTAATTTTTCATCTAAAATCATCATTTTTCATCTAAACTACGCATAACAATCATAATTCGGATGAACATGGAAAAATACCTATTTATACAATAAAAAAAATCACCAATAAATAATCGGACAGTTTTTTTCGCAATGTTTTAATGCATGTATAGATGTGATTTTCAACGGTACTACGCGATATTCCGAGAATCAAAGCTATATCTGCGGCTGTCTTCCGGTGATAAAAATGGAGTTTGACCACTTCTTTCCCTTTAGGCGGTAACGATTCGACGGCGGCATCAATTTGCTCTTGAAGCTCCCTTGACAATAAGCCTTCCTCAATCTGATTCCGGGATGTAAAGAAATATTCTGATTCCATTCGAAGCATTTTTTCCCCAATTGTAGAAGCGTACTGATTTATCACTGTCCGGTGACGGATGGAATCAATACATTTATTCTTAACCGCTTTATACATATAAGCGCCCTTGTTTGCCTCCTCCGATTCTTTTTCTTTTTTTTCCAACAGGCTCAAAAACACCTCTTGTACCACATCATGGGCTTCATCATTTTTGAGATACAATGACGCAAATGCAGTCAATTTAGGATAATATTCCTTATAAAACTGCTCGAATGAGGCGTTGGCGCTTGTTTGCACAATGGATGGACTTTATAAATTCTATTTAAAACCTTCGTTTTGAATTGTTTTTAATATCTTTATTATTTCTTCCTGTGGCAAGTCGAAAATTGTCGATATGGCCTCTATGGAATACCCTTCTTTATGGGCGTTAGCAATGGCTTTGTACAGGTTCGCTTCGCCGATCGCTCTACCTTTTTCCAAGCCGATCGCTTCACCTTTTTCCAAGCCGATCGCTTCACCTTTTTCCAAGCCGATCGCTTCGCCTTTTTCCAAGCCGATCGCTTCGCCTTCGGCAAGAGCCTCCCGTCTTGTTCCATCTCTGACGGCTTTTTCTATACGTATGTGCTCTTTGGAGGCTTCATATTGTAACAGTTCTTCGGGGGTGAAGGCGGCTCGTTCGCAAAGTTCGGCGGCTTTGCGGATATGCTCGTTTTTCTGCATCTCATCCGGAAGTACAGACATTTTTTCGTTGGTCTCCTTCAAAAAACGCAGCCACAAAACCATCATTTTACGCATTGTCCTCCTTTGACCCTTACCAATCAGGGAGGAAATTGT
>JGI24702J35022_10001004_pt1 | contig 17660 bp, 19 predicted proteins | sample TergutTh196P4_FD_35022 | JGI IMG/M metagenome (IMG submission 35022)
GCCCGCCGGCGATTTGATATAGGTGGTTGTCGAGTCGCCCCGGAATAAATAATCCATATTGGTATTTGTATAGGAATTGATTTGAATTATCTCCTTAGTAACCGCCCAACAAGCATATCTTGTCAATATACTGTCGCCGCCCAAGTAAGATTCTTCCGGCTCTTTGGTTCGATATTGAATAACTATTTGGGTATAAGCGTCAACTGTGGTATTATTGACAAACAACATACAACCTGATCCGAAGGTGCTTTTCAGGTATAAGCCCGGAAACATTTTTATGAATTCGTCCAGAGACTGTTCTTCGGTATTCTTAATAATATCCACATATTTTTGTCCCCATTCTACCGGCATCGGAACTGAAAGCCGGCCATAAATGGAATTGCTAATGTTCGGATTTTTGGCTGTATAGGCAAATTTGGCGATGGGATTCGCCATATCGACAAATTCTTCCGGATTCACGCTGGTATAATAATTTTTCTCTAATGGCTTATTAATCGGAAAGATGGTCAATCCCATAGGCGCCAATGAGTCGCCCATGTAAGTGTAATAAATATCCAAAAACACAGAATCGATTTTGCCGTCAATCATATTCTCGATGNTATCGAAACCTATCGCAGGGAAAAACTGGCAAGCAAAACCGGCATTGAGCGTACCGAAAGTCGGATCAAAGTATTCACCCAAAGAGCCGTTGATTGTTTTTGCATAAATGGAGTCCGTTTTAATTGTCTTTAAAGTAATAGGTATTGTATTTTCGGAAAAATCAACTTTATCTTCATCCGGCATAATACTGATTCCAATTTCCGAAACGGTCGAATCTTCGCAGGAAAAAGAAATAAGAGCCGTCAAAAAACTTAAAAAAACTAATTTTGTTTTCATCTGTATACGTTGTACTTGAAGATTGTTATTTTATTTATTAGAAAGCAGTTCATCGTAAAAATCATTAAAAACCTCAATGTAAGTATCTTCCGGATGATGAGGAAGAAAACGTGCATTTTCTTTTTGCGTTGCATAGTCGATGAGCTCCGGATTTACATTGGGACTTCCCGCAATAATTCCATCGGAAAAATCCATTGCCAATTTACTCAATGAAATGAAATCGGCTTTTTCCTTGATTCCTTTGAGGTCATTTTGAGTAACGCCTTCGATTTTCACTCTTTTTACAAAATTTTCCCGGAAAGGAAGGTTAAAATCATCTCCATATAAAGAATAAACAACCTTCGCGTTTTTAAAACACGGGTCGCTTTTATAATGTTTCTTAATGTACAGAGGAGCTAAAGCCGTCATCCATCCGTGGCAATGAATCAAATCGGGCACCCATCTCAATTTTTTAACGGTTTCCATTACGCCGCGTGCATAAAAAATACTGCGTTCGTCATTGTCCTCAAATTCTTTTCCTTCTTCATCATGAAGCAAGTGCTTGCGCTGAAAAAAATCTTCGTTATCAATAAAATAAATCTGCATTCTCGCTGCTTGTATGGAAGCCACTTTAATAATCAAAGGATGGTCGGTTTCATCTATAATCAAATTCATCCCCGACAGCCTGATTACTTCGTGCAATTGATTACGACGTTCGTTGATAGTGCCGAATTTCGGCATAAATGTCCGGATTTCTTTTCCCCGATCATGAATTCCCTGTGGAAGATTTCTCGCAATTATAGACATCTCCGTATCTGCAAGATAGGGCGATATTTCAGTTGTTATAAACAAAATTTTTTTAGCAACCATTCTCTGTATTTTATCGGATTTCTTTATGAAATTGAATACAAAGGTAATAAAAAAACGGATGAAATTTAAATAAATTTCTTAATAATATGAAAAAATGATTATTCGTAAACGTGTGGAAAGATATGAGGAGTTGGATAATCAAATTAGAAATATCGTTTACGATTACGCAACAGATTTTACAAAATGGCTGGAAATTGCCGAGTTGCTGTAATCGAAGTACAACCAAGCAAGCAAACACCGGTTAAGTATAAAGGGGTTGCTTATGTTCGTATTGGTGCGATGAGGCAGAAACAATACAGAAACAGCAAAGATGATACAGAAAACGGTATAGATGGTATAGAAAATGGTACAGAAAACGATGTAGATGGTATAGAAAATGACGAAACACCTATAATCTTTCCTCTTACAAACAAATACAGTTCTCCTGAAGAAAAAATCGAACTGTTCATATTCTCTGTTTCGTGGGCGCACGGATGTTTATGCCAAACGCTGTTACAGCAAGAAGTACGGAAGCAGTTATTATATTCCGGCTTGCAAACACGAGTGGGTTAGAGGTATTTGTGATGGAGTACGCACGAAATGTAAAGATTGCGATAAACGAGAATTATTACCCCTATCCAAAGAAGTCATTGACAATCATTTGCGTAACAAAGACGAAAACGGTACAGGAATTATTGGTATCTATCCCCTCTTGTCCGATGAAACTTGCTTGTTTCTTGCCATAGATTTTGATGAAGAAAAATGATTCGTTCCATAATCGGGCAAATGGGTTCAGGTAAAAACACTTCATCGGGTATAATAGATATTGCACTCGTACAGAGTTTAATCCACGATAACGAAGTGGATGATATAGTGAAAAATTACGGCATGGTAATTGTGGACGAATGTCATCATGTTCCTTCCGTCAATTATGAGAAAGTGCTTGGCGCAGTCAATGCTCATTATGTTTATGGTTTAACAGCAACACCTGCCCGACAGGATGGACAACATCCGATAACCTTTATGCAATGTGGAGCGATACGTTATTCTGTTGATGCAAAATCACAAGCAAGTAAACGGAATTTTGAACATTTCGTAATCCCATGTTTCACACAGTTCAAGAAACCGTTCACTCAAAACGAAGCCGATTGGCATATTACTAAAATCTATACAGCACTTGCTGAAGATGAATCTCGTAATCAACAAATTGTTTCAGATGTAATTGAGGCGGTAAAGAATAACAGAACTCCCATTATACTTACTCAACGAACAGAACATGTGATACGATTATCAGACATGCTTAAAAGACAAACAGATGTGAATATTGTAACGCTTGTAGGAGCTGATTCGGCAAAAGTAAAAACAAAAATGATGGAATCGTTGGATAATATTCCTCGTGAAGAAAAACGGATTATCATTGCCACAGGAAAATATGTCGGCGAAGGTTTCGATTATCCGCGTTTAGATACATTGTTTCTCGCCTCGCCAATCGCTTGGAAAGGTACTTTGGCGCAATATGCAGGACGGTTGCACCGCGAATATCCCAACAAGCAGGATGTAATGATTTATGATGCCGACAATTTTGAATCAGTTATGAAAAACGCATTATTAGATAGCCTTGAAATACGCTGATTTGAGTAGCGACCAAATGCTTTTATCCGTTAAAAGCGACCTGAAGAAAAAATATGGATAAAAGTTACTGATGCAGTTCCCCATATTTTTGTTATCAATTCCATAAACAATCAAATGTAGACCGAAATTAGTTTGAATATTGAGAAACTTTCGGTTCAGGGCATATCATTTACCAAAGGCGATTATTCTTTCAAAGGTTCGGATATTGACCGGCAATTCAGTTACAGCAAAATAGATTATCAATTGAAACAGAACAGCAGAGAACAAGAGCAAGCCGTTCATCAATCGTTCAAACCTGAACACTTTCAAAGTCAAACTTCCATCTTGGAAAATGTCGTTTCGTCTGTGGGTGGATTGTTTGATATTCAGCCCTTCGATTCGGATTACGACTCAGATGAGGCGGAATTGATGCGACAACAAAAACCAAAAAAGAAAGAAAAAGTAGCGGTCATTGGTAATGAATATCAAGCAGATGGATGAAAAACAGAACTTGAAGAGCCGCTTGTATCAGCAGACGGAGTATATTCTGCATTTGCAGAATAAGGAGAATACTGAAGAAGAAAAAGGGAAAAAGAAGTAATTCTATTCATCATATTGACTGATTCCCTTTTCAATTCGTTCCTTAATTCGGTCAATTAAAGATTGAGGTTCGATAACTTTCACACTATCTGCGTAGGAAAGAATCAATCGTTCCAGTTCGTAGTTGAAATACAGTTCCAAATCCACTTCGAGCGTTTGGGAGTCCAACCAACGATGCTTTTGATAAGCGTGAATCGGATTGGATTCAATGTAATGACCGGTTTTTCCATAAAAATGGAGGGTGATTTTTTCGAGATTGGCATCAGTAGGCTTACTTACACCGATTATGTCATCGAAATATTCGCTCCAATCAATCGTTGAGAGAATATAGGATGAGCGAATTTCCTCTATTCCCAATATTCTGTCTAAAGCAAGATTCCAATCGTATTTTTCTGTTTCCGGATTGTACCCAAATAAAAACCACCGTCGATTATATTGCTTCAAATAATACGGATGAATGATTAATTGAACTTTATTTTCAAATGACTGCAAGTATTCAATTTTTAATACTTTTTTATAAAGAATGGCATCATAGAGAACACCGATATATTCAATGCCTTTCAAGTCTTGGTTGTTTTCAAATTCCATGATGGTGTTGGGGGATGCAGTAGCACTGCCTTGTTTCAGTTTGGGCAACAGTTCGTACATCCACTCAAACTGTGGCATTCCTTTGAATTGAGAAATCGTTTGCAAAACTGTTTGCAGGCGATTGATTTCCGTTTCATTCAACGGCATATTATTGATAGAGAAAGAAGTATCGGTATAGCGATAATAAACTCTTTTATTTTCCTTCAAGCGCAACAAATCAATTTCCCAACCTTCGGAACTTTCCATAAAATTGATGTCATCAAAAATTTGCCGGCGGCTGATACCTTTGGAATTAGTATCTATTTCCGAAAGTTTTTTATCACATTCCAAAATCAGGTCTTCGATAAAATAACGTCTTCCGTTGTTCCTGAAACAGTTATCGAGTATTTTGTAACGGATTTGTGCGTTTTTATTGGTTGCCATAATGAATTATTTTCCAAATACGATACAAAGAAACAAAATATTTTTTACTTTTGTGCAGAAAGAGTGCACAGATTGATTATACCTTTGTAGCGGAAATCAAAATTAGTAACTTTTTAAATCAATTTTATATGAACACGGAAGTAAAAACTTGGAATTGTACTTATGAAAACAATAAGTATAAAACAGCAACACTGAACGGTACAACACTTACCATTCATGGAACATTAGATATGGCACTCTATAATTATAGATGGTGTGAAGAAGTTATCACGACTGTAATAATAGAATCAGGGATAGAAAATATCAATCCCGGAGCATTTCGCGATTGTTATGGACTTACATCTGTAACAATACCATCAAGTGTAAAATCTATTGGAGGGAGTGCTTTTTCTGATTGTACTGCTCTTACTTCTGTTGTGATTCCTAATGGCACATTATCTGTTGGATATGGAGCTTTCAAAAATTGTAAGTCGCTTATCTCGATCGCTATCCCAAGTAGTGTAAGAACACTTGAAAAATGTATACTTGAAAATTGTGATTCTCTTGATTATATTATCAATGAAAGTCCTGCTCCTCAAAAGATAGAAGAGACTGTATTTATGAAGAAAGATTATGAAAAAACACTTTTATATGTTCCTTCCTCTGCAATGGATAGTTACTTATGTGCCCCTGTTTGGGATAAATTTAAGAAAGTACTAAGCATAAAGGATTTAAAAATAATAGAAATAGAGATTGCATTAAAAAAGGGAAAAGAAGAAGAAATATATTACAAAAAATACTTAGAGGGTAAAGGGAATAACGACACCTTTTGGCAATCACGGATAGATGAAGCCGAATCAAAATTTCGTCAACTTACACAAAAATGGTTAGAACTTACAAAATTAGAACCCGAATATGACTATTTTGAGAATGATTATTATGAGCTTACTGATGAATTTCCAGAAAAGGAATCAGCAGAAGTAAATACTTCAGAGCAAATCGACGAACAAATTTTGTCTATTGAACAAGAAATAAAAGAGCTTGAAGATAAAAAAAGCGAATTACTCCTCACAAAGTCGTTAATGCGTGGACTAAAAGGCAACCCCAAACACGTCGCCCGATTTATGTCTCTGTTCAATCAGAGAGACGGACTGAAATACCTAACCCATGATTTTGACGAAAGCGGCGACTTTGATACGGAATCGTTTTTGGCAGATGTAAGAAAGGTCTGTACCGAAAATCTTGGTCAATTGGAAATTCCCCAAACTCTAAAGGATTTGTTAAATCAATTTGCTTTTGAAAAAACCCCGAAATGGACAGCTTTCGACAATCAATTCAATCCGAAAGAGATGCAATTTGGTTGGTCGGCATCGGAAGAAGCGAAAGACAACAAGTTACACCCGATAAAACTTCCTTCTTTTGCAGAAATCATCAGAGATTTCAAACGTACCACCCGCATTGAATCGCCCGCTTTAGAAGCGCTTATAGACAAAGTGTTTGCCGATGAAACATTCGAGATTGAAAAGAAAAATTTGCGCAAAGCAGATTTCTATACCCACATAGGCGAACTGAAACCGGCTTTGGAAACCATTTTTGGAGAAATAAAAAAACGAAGCGACAGCGAAGAAAAGAAAAAAATTTCCGTTGAATACAAACGCTCTACGGATGATGATTCCTTTGTATGCCAAGTGAAGATTACGCATCACAATTCCTATCCAACCAAGGAAGAAGATGTGTTGATAAAAGAATGGTTGTCGTTGGAAAAAGGCAGTATGGGTAAAATTGCAGAACATCTGCAAGGATATTGCCATTGGTCTGTTGTTACTAAAATAGAAGACAAACCGATGAAAGTAAATATCCTGCGGGAAAAAGAAACGCCAACGCAAGAAGATATTGATGCTTCGGAAGTGAACGGATTTACACATATACTTACTTTTTATTATCACTGATGATTTATTTAATTGACGACAATCAATCGAATCAACGACTGAATCAATACAATATCAGTTTTGTGGAAGAAGATACTTTCAAAGGGTATCTTATTTCCAAAGAACGAATTGCAAAGCGAGAAAAAGCAAGCGATATTTCACATTTGGCATTTCTCAAAGATGCCAAATGTATTTTATTACACATAACCACAGAGGATTGGGATGAAGAAAAAGGATTTTTATCGGGTTCGACAACCAATGTTAGAAAAATAAAAGAAGATATTTCGGATTTTGGCGATGAAACTCCTTTGGTGTTGTTTAGCAATGGTATGGATGAGCCGATAGTAGAAAATCCACGCTTTATTAGCGGAATAAAAAAAAATCTCTTTTACGAACATCTGTATGATTTTATTGAACACTACAAAAATACCGGCGAAATTGAATTGCGGATTTTGGCTTGGGGCAAGAATTTCCAAGCAAAAGAAGTATCAAAATTAACAACTATTTTATTGGAAACATTTGCGTTTCAGGAAAGTACGGATAAGTTGAAACAAAGCGATCTGCCCGAACAGTTTCAGAAATTTATCGAAATGTCGTTACCAAGTGTTAATTACGAGGATATTTTAGATGATTTGGAGAAAAATCCGATAACAGTAATTGAGTTTCGCAAAAGAATCAATTCTATAACAGAAAGTTTTTTGAAATATGGAAAAAACATATATCCTTGGAAATAGTGAGACTGTCAAGCAATTGGGATACAACTTCATAGAAATTCCCAATCTGACAAACGATTATGATATTCACAATTGGCTATTGTTGGTGTTCCAAAACAATAATATCGAAAAATTACTCATTGAAATTGGCGACAATAAAAAACTGCCTTTTGAAATCGGGTTGCATATTCGATTGTCTTTGGAGGAGTTGCGGGAAAAATGTTTTATTCCGCTCTATTTTGTAAGCGTATCCTCTTTGAAAAATGTGATGATTGAAGCAAAGATTTGGTGCCATTTGCTTCTTACAAAAGGCGTTTATTTTTCTTCTTTCGACAATTTGGACAAAATACAATTGGAGTTATCGGTAATAGAAGGCATTTCGTCGGATAGATACAAAACCGATTTCTTGGATATGGTTAAAATCTTGCCCGATGAAACAATTGGCAGACATTCTTTGGCAAATAGTTGGGGCACATACAGTATGGATAGAGCAGCCAAAACGAATGCTTTACCTGCCAATGTCGATTTTAAGAAAAGATTGTATTTCAAATACATATCGGCATTTAACAAAATAAAATTATTTCCCATAAAAACGGTCGGCTATCTGAATCTCGGAGAAGAAAATATAATCAATTCAAAAGGGAAAAGGATTTTGTTGATTGACGATGAAGCAGATAAGGGTTGGGAAACCGTTTTACGAAAGGTTTTTAGGACACCCGATAACTTTATCGTTATTAACGAAAAAGTAAAAGATTACGATCGTTTTTCTCTCGAAAGCAAGAATTTGATTGAAACTACGCCTTTCGATTTGTATTTGATAGACTTACGACTGAACGGAACTGAAGAAGAAAACACCTTGAGGCCCAACGATTTTTCAGGAATGAAAGTGTTGCAAAAAATTAAATCGCTCAATCAGGGCTATCAAGTTATAATTTTTACTGCCTCAAATAAAGTCTGGAATTTGAAAGCATTATTAGATGCAGGTGCAGATGGATACTATATGAAAGAATCACCGGAGTTTGGTTTTTCCGGTGAATTTTCGGAACAAAACTATTTGCGCTTTCAAGAAGATGTAAAATCTTGTTTTAAGAAGGATTTTCTAAAAGACTTGTACATCTCCTATCAAGAAATAATAAAGAAAATTGATAATCTGATTTTTCCGGACGATTTCAAATCGGAATTGAAAAATCAGTTTCAATTGTTTTGGGATATAATTGTAGCTGCAAAAACTAAAAATCAATTTGCGAATGCTTATGTAACGCTTTATTCGGTCATTGAACTTATCAACAACCATTTTATCACAAAACCGGACGATGGGAAGTGGGAAATAAGCAATACCGGAAAACTGTTGAATTGGGAATGGGATAAAGAGCAGAAAAAATATTCAAATGCCAATATTGAGGTTACAGGTAACAATCCGCCTGAGTGGCAAAAATTTGCCGGCTTGTATTTTCAAAAATGGGATCAAACTGATTCCGACTTTGTTTCCAAAGTTTACCGTCTAATTCAAAAACGCAACGGTTTCGTTCACAGCGATAAAAACATTTTGGATAAAAAACATGAACAAACAGAACAATATCTTAATCGCGATATTTATACAAAAGCAGGAATTAATAAATTACATGATGCTGTAAAGCAAATCATTTCATTCTTATAACACTAAAATTAACTATCTCGCCAAAAAGTCGCCAAAAACACATAAAGAAAAACGCTAAAAACCTTATTTATTGATTATTAGCGCTTTACAAAGTACCCAGAGCCGTGTTTAATCTATGCAATTTTGCTGAAATGTCAACTTGCTGAAAAATAGCCAAATTCTGATTAAATGCAATGATAATAAGCATATTACAGTATAAAAATTAATTGCTAAAAATTTTATCGAATTGCATTTAATTGAAAAATGAGGGACAAAAAAGGGACAAAAATTTGTTCGTTTGAAAATATAGTTGTAAATTTGCAGACATTAATAACAATAATTATGGCAATAATATTTTCACTTTCTCAAAAGGCTGACAGTACCGGTCGAAATGAAATTCTGATACGCTACAAAAGTGGCAAGTTTGCTGCAAGAACGAAAAGCGGCGTTTATACAAGCCCTGAATGGTACGATTTTGTTATAGGTAACAGTGCAGACCCTATTTATAAGGGCAAACGTATTATTACTGACAGAATGAAAGAAGTACAATCTTACCACGAAAAGCAAAAAACAAGTCTTTCAGAAATCAATATAATAATTAGCGATGCTTTAAAAAATACCGCACTTGACCGTAATAATTCTGATTGGCTGATAGATTGTATTGATAAATATTACCAACGAGGCAAATACACTCCCAAAGTAGAAGAACCCGAATACAAACAACCTTTCTTTGATGCTTTCAATGAGTTTTTGGAAAAACGTAAATTGTCTGATGTACGCAAAAAGAATTTCCGTGTGATTGTTCGAGCATTGCAACGATACGAACTTTATACACGAAAAGCAGTAAGAGGAAAAAAGAATTTTGCTTTGACATTGGATAATATCACACCGGACACATTGCAAGACTTGACAGAATTTTTGAGTAAAGAGGATAAAGTACGTCTTGAATATCCTGAAATATACGAACATTGTCCGCAATACCACGACCAAAAACCAAGAGGGCAAAATACAATCAATGACATACTAACAAAGTTACGCACATTCTTTATTTGGGCAATAGATAACGAAAAAACCGAAAACAACCCATTTAAAAAATACGCAATAGAAGAATGTGTTTACGGAACACCGTACTACATTACCATTGAAGAACGGAATTTGCTTTACAATACTGACCTTTCACATCGTCCGGCATTGGAAACACAAAGGGATATTTTCGTTTTTCAATGTCTGATTGGTTGCCGTGTTGCTGACCTTTACAAATTTACAAAGCAAAATTTAATAAATGGCGCAATAGAGTACATTGCCCGAAAGACAAAGGATGGGCGACCGGTAACGGTGCGTGTCCCTCTTAACGCCATAGCAAACGAAATACTTGCTAAATATGCAGATTTTGAGGGTGAAACATTATTACCATACATTTCAGACCAAAAATATAACAAAGCAATTAAAGAAGCGTTTACTATGGCAAAACTTACCCGACCGGTTATTACACTTGACCCTTTGACACGAGAAAGTGTCATACGCCCATTAAACGAAATAGCCTCATCGCATCTTGCCCGCCGGTGCTTTGTCGGGAATTTGTATAAGCAAGTGAAAGACCCTAATTTAGTAGGTGCGCTTTCGGGACACAAAGAAGGTAGCAAAGCATTTGCCCGCTATCGGGAAATTGATGAAGATATGAAACACGAACTTGTTAAAATGTTGGAATGATTAATGAATTAAAATTTTGAAATATGGCAAATACTATTTTAACAAACAAAAAATTAGATTATTTTACAGACAAAAATAATATATCAAACCAGACATTAGTAAAAATGGTTATACATCATTTTGAAACAATAAGAAAAGGTTTTTTTGATACTTTAGAATTTTTGAATATATTGGAATGTCAGTATCAGTATGTGATTAAAAACTTTGATAACTCCAATAATGTAATAAGCCATTTGCAAGAATTACCGCTAACAGACGAACAAAAACACGTTTTGTATGGTTTTCTTCTATTATGGGTGTGTCGTTGTTACCCAGATGGGTTGAGGTGCAAAAAACAAAGAGTATCAATGAAAAAGATTGAAAAAATGTTTCTTGAATATCCTAACGATACACCTGAAAAAACATATTGTACTACTGATAATTACAAAAAAGAAGATGATAAGGTTCAAAATACACCGCCAGAGTATTTTGAATATATTGGTACTTTATACGGTTGGTTTAAAAATAAACTTAACTATGAATTTGCTTCCACTGAGTTTAGAATTGAAAAGATGTTTAATTCATGGATAGAAAATAACGGTTGCTATGCAGATGAAAACACACCCGAATACAAACAATTCCTTACTATTGATAACTTTAAACGATTTATTAAAGAAAACCCTGAAATATTACAAGAGCCAATATTGTCAGAGCAAAAGGAAAAATTCATTGATTATCTAAACTGTCCGAATGAAAGTGTTCTATCTCTTTTAACAGAAACCCTAAGAGATTTATTGAAAAATAAAAGAGGTAGATATGTAGCAACAGTTATCGAGGCATTGCAGAGAAAGGGGTATTTAGAACTTGATTACAGAGAATTTAGTAGTTTCTACAAAGCAATGGTTGATTTCGGCATTACCGGTAGCAGGCAAAGTATAATTAATTATTTTGATAAAATTCCAGATTATGAAATTAATGAAATTATGAGTGAAATGCCATAACTCCAAGTGGTTGAATGCAATAAAATCAAAGACAATCCAGAACAGTAATGATATTTTCAGCATCATCGAAATAAATTTTTGAGTAAGACACACATAAGATACAAAAAGTTTATCTACCTTTGTACTGTTCTTAGGAACAAATTTTTATTGGAAAAAAGAGTGCTTTTCTTGTAGAAATCGCCAAATTTTCAAACAATACGTAAGCACAAATGATTCATCGTACAGGTGAGTTGTTTGTTTGCACGTATTTAAGGTGTTTGGCGATACCATACAAGAAGTGGGCTGCAACTCACTTTTTTTATTTTATAACATCTCTATTAGAGTTGCATAGAAAATAAGGAAATAAAAATGAATGTAATTATGAAAAAGGTATTACAGATAGTTATAATTACCGTATTGATTGGCTGTATTGTTAGCTGTTCCGACAAAAGAAAAGAATTGGCAGAAAAGGCTACAATGGAATTTTTCAGTGCTATAAAAAACGGCAATAAGTCAAAAATGGTAGATTTATATCCTGAATTTGAGGAATTTAGCTCATACTATAAATCAGATGAATATATTATCAAAGAAACAAAAGTACTATCCGGCGAAAAAGTTTCTGTTACGGTTGATAATTATTACACAAATCCATTTGGGAAAAAGTCTAATCAAACAATAATTCTTTTCCTAAAACCAGACGGATATAAAAAAGATGTATATAAAATATATGATTCAAAAGGTCTTACTGACTATACGGAAAATGATATATATATATTTGCTACTAAAACAGGTTGTATTAATAAATATGCTGACTTAACAGACCAAGAAATTGTACAAAAACTTGAAATTGCAAAAAAAATGATATTGAGTTACAGTACTGATATTCATATAAAATTATTAGTTATGGTAAATGTAACTTCTTGGAATTGGGAGCGTGGATATAATAATTCTGCTAATGGAAGGGGAATTGTAAAAAATAATTCTGAATTTAATCTTCCTTATTTAAAATATAGAATTACATATTTCGACAGAAATGATAATGAAATTACATCTGATAATGGGTATGTTACACATGATAAATTCTCGACAGGTAGCTCTAAATCTTTTACATTTTACACAAGTTATGTGGGAAATGCTTATAGGGCAAGAGTTGGATTTGACTTTGACGCTGAAATACTTTTAGAATTAGCTGTGAATAAAGATTACACAGGAAAAGAGTTTGAAGAATTTCAAACAAAACAAAAAATAGAAAAGGACTAAAAAATATTTAAATAGCTGATTTTTTTAAGAAAATATGACATATTCATAAATAACAATAAAGCAAAAAAATATAAACTATGGAACTAATACTTTTAATCATCATAATAATATTGGCAGTATATGCTATATCCGAAGGAATGGAATCTTACCGAGAAGGCGGCACTCTATTTAGTGGCTGCATGGGTGGTTTTTTAAAAATAATACTCTGGATAATTGGTATAATTATATTGATATGTTTCTTAGTACTTAGATGAAAAGAAGAGAACTTGGTAAGAAAGGGTCTAATATGTAATAGTTTAGACTTCGTCTGACAGTATTAATTTATTAGACGTTATTGCTTTTTTACCAACTGTTACTTAGCCAATTCAAGTAAATATTTTATTCATATTCTTATTCATCGTTCTCATTAACAAATTCTTTTTCGACATTTCCTTTCCCATAACTCCTAAAGAAAACTGTTGTTGTTTGGTTTTTCAACGGCTTTACTTTGTTCTTTAGCAAATTGATGTCCTCTTGCTCAAAATACCCTTTTTGCAGTACCGATAAAAGTATTATTTTTGTTTCACGGTCTATATCAGTCCGTTCTGCTACTTCTTTTTTCATTACTCTAAACTTTTTGTTATCTCGTTAATTACTGTACTTATTTGACTATCAGAAAGTTTGTCGAAGTCTATTTTTGCCTCAACACTCTGCATTTTAGGAATGGTGTACTGCATTAGCTTTTCAACCACCTGCCAACGTGCCTTTGGCTCTAATGCCAACAAATCTTTTTCAAGTTGTTCACGGTTGCCGTCTATCAGCATCCGCACCCACTCACGCAAATCGGATGTTACCTTGTTGGGCGAACCTTTGGGTCTGCCATTCAAATTACCTGTCTGTCCTTTTTTTTGCGCCATAATGAATGTATTTTAAAGTTATTTTCATATTTCACGATTATACAATAAACAATGGTGTCCTGCTTGTGTCATCAAACAACAAATAATGTGTATATTGTTCCCCTTCATCCGGCGGCTCTTGTTCGGCAAGAAAATCCGGTGAAAGTCTTACGAGATAATCAGCTAAATCAAATCCTTTTTGCCGTTCTTCATCGGTTGTTTTTTCTTCTATCAGAGCAGAAGCGGAAATAGTACATATTTTTGATAATTCTTTTGCCTTTGCACTCCATTTTTCAAACATTCCGGCATCAGGATATAATATAACTTTTCGCCCTTTCAGTGATTTACACTTTTCAAGATTAAGTCCTTCACTTCCCCCACAGGCTACCCAAATATATTCCGGCATAAACACACTTGCAATAATAGCTGTCTTTTCTGATTCAACAACGGCAACCGCTTTTGTAGTATCATACGGTATAGCATGTTCCCCGAACAAGCATTGTGATAAATGAAAATCCTGTAATTGACCTTGTTTTTCCAATACTTTATGCACCCATTGCACAGGCGGGGATATATCTTTCCGGCGGTGTCCGTCTTTATCGTACTGAATAATTTTTCCGGTACGGACTTTAAATTCTGTATCTCGTTGCCAAAAAATAGTCCCACCGTTTTTTGACGTTCCCACGTGGTAACGTGCTATTACATTGGCGGTAGCTCTATCACCAATAATTCTACGTAGATACTGAACAAACAGATTATTATCATACCCACGAAACATTGACTTATTAAGTATGTCCTTGTCAATGAAAGATGGCTCACGTTGAGGCTCTAATGCCGATTTTTTTAGAGGGATGCTTACAATATTCCTGTCAAATGGAATATTCTTGTCTTTGAAATACTCTCTTGGCGGGTAATGATGTCCGCAATTATTATCACGGTCGCACTTACCAACGGTAGAATGAAGTGGTTTACCTGTTGTATTGTCAAGATACAAAACAAATGTTTTTTGTTTACATTCGGGGCAAATGCTTTTCCCTTTTTTTGCTAAGGAATATTTATAATTTTCCATAATTGCTTGTTATTTAAATTGTTATATATTAGTTTATTTTATCAAAAACAGAATATTTTTTCACAGACCTTACCCAACCTCAACCTTCTCATTTTTCTTAAAGTCAAAAGTTGTAAAAGGGTTGTGGTTGTGTGACGGTGTGACGGATTCAACAGTTATAAAACTTATTTTTCAAAATGATTACTGTTAAATAAATGTTTTTTAGTCCTGTCATTTCCGGCATTTCGTCACGTCTTCTCAAATATCCATATTCTGTTCATTGTTGCTTTCTATGTAAATGACCCTTCCCAATCTTGTTTTTACCAACTCAAAATCTTTGTCTCTCAATCTTTTAGAAAATGTTTTGAGTGAACAAGCCCTATTTCCTACATCATTACAATAAATCCGGTATTTCTCATAAAGTTCTTTTAATAACTCAAATTCAAAAACAGATTTTTCATATCCATTATCTTCGAGAAACATTTCCACACTGTCGGATTCTCGCCGATATTGCTCTAATTCCCTTTCGGCTACATTACACTTTGAAAATCCCTTTTGTCCAATTATTCTATCAAGTCCACACAAAACCCAATTAAATACACCGGACAATTCATTTGTAATTATCTTTTTTGACAGTTCAACGTCTTGCTGTTCGGGTGGAATGGTTACAGTAAACGGAATTATTAGAAAACGGCGAAAGTAAGCATTTGTTTGTTCCGTATCTTTTGGCAACTGATTTGCATTGAAAACCAATCGGGCGTAATTCCTTATTAAAAATGGTTCTTCATAAGGCAAACGTGCTTCTATTGGTTCTCCGCTGCATAGCTGCTTAAATTTATCCACTTCAAACCGTTTCCCAATTTCAGATGAATAATTGAGTAATTTATTCGCTATCATTGCCCGATAGTAACCGTTTTGCTCACAAAGCGAATCAATAGAATAATTACTTACGTTTTGAGTTCCTAACAGTGCGGACACAATATTAAAGAAAACCGATTTACCATTTGCACCACTTCCGTATAGTATTAGCACCTTTTCAAGTTTCAAATGTCGGGCAAATACATATCCAATGTATTCAGCTAAAACATTTTGTGCTGTTTTGTCCGGCAAAGAAGCATCAAGGTATTTTTGAAACATCGGACACTCTGCATCTGGATTGTACTCAAAAGGTAATTGATATTTCAGAAAATCCGCTTTATCTACATTTCGCAAAATTCCTTTTCCATTCTCGTCTATCTCAAATGTACCGTTTTTCAAATTAATGAGAATTTTAGCGTTACTTTCTGGCATTGCTTGGAAACCGGTAGCAAAAAACTGTTTTAGCAAATTTTCTTGGACTGTGTACTGCCTTGCATCATATTTAGGTATCTTCATTTGCTCAGCACAGTCACCTAAAAACCTTTGCAATACTTCTTTGTTGAGTTCGCTCCAAAAAGAACCGTTAAATAGATAAACAAACGCAGCGTTTTTACAGATTCCCCATTGTCGCTCCGATGCAAGCCTTAACAGTTCTTCAACTACTACAACGTACTTTTGGCGGTCAGTTATTCGGAATCGCTTAATCTCTGAAAGTATTTTTCCTCTTTCCTCGTCATCTGTTTCGGTACTTAAACGTTGCTTTAATTCAACAATTGCAGGATGGACTATTTCCAGAAAACTAACCGGTTGCACATCGTCAAGTAAAATATTCAACACATCGGTATTACTTTTAATTTCCGATTGTGCTGCTAACAGTCGTTTCGCTTCGTCTTTGATAGCTTCAAGCGTTATTCCTGATTGTGTGGTGGTAGTATTATTATTTTCGTTTGTTTTCATAATTCAACCCTCCAAAATCTTTTTTACTTCTGACATACGATAACGGCGTTTGCCTCCCACCTCTATTGGTACTAAATACCCTTGTTTGCTCCACCGATGCAAAGTACTCAAATCTACATCTAACATTTCCGCAACCTTCTGCCTACTCGGATAAGTTTCCGTATTAGAATCAGTAATTTGTTGCTCTAATTCTTTACGAGTTGATAGAACACAGTAATTTACCATTTCCAACAGTTCACCCGCTTGTACTGTAAGATTTAATGACGGACATTCTTTTGCAATTTTTATTAATTCTGTCATTGTATTTTGATTTATTATTGAAATTAGCGTTCTGGGAGTACTAATCCCGCCCGCCTCGAAAGGTTAGTATATTCCTTTCGTTTGAAATTTTTCTGCAAAGATAAACCGTAATTCAATGATAATCAAATAAATACGGTTGCAAATGGTTGCAGTGAAACCATTTGCAACTTTGCAACTATTTAATTTTAAAAAGATGCAACCGGATGCACCTTATATTTTACTTTTGATAATTGCAAATCAAATAAAAGATGTATCTTTGTCCTAAATTAATGCCGAAAGGTATTGTTTTAATGTAACAAAAGCATTTCAAAAGACGGTGGTTTTTTGGGTGCTTTTTCTGTTTGATTGCAGTTGAGGGACGAAAAAGGGACAAAACTTTAAAATCAAAAACGCTAAAAATCTATCTATCAGATTATTAGCGTTTTAAAAAGTACCCAGAGCCGGGGTCGAACCGGCATGGAAATGAATCCACTGGTGTTTGAGACCAGCGCGTCTACCGATTCCGCCATCT
>JGI24702J35022_10001005_pt1 | contig 17656 bp, 13 predicted proteins | sample TergutTh196P4_FD_35022 | JGI IMG/M metagenome (IMG submission 35022)
ATAATGATCGAGTTCGTTGTAGACCGGTTCGATATTGTTCCCGCCGTTCTTGCGTTGGCGGCCGTCTACTGCTACGTCACGAAACGCTACACGCTGGCGTTCGCCCTGCTGGCCATGGGCACAATGATCAAGATATATCCCGCGGTCCTGTTCCCGGTGTTCATGGTGCCGCTGATCATGGACAGGAACTGGAACGAGATACTGAAAGGCACCGGAGTTTTTGCTGTAGTTTCGTTAGCGGTCATCGTTCCCGTGCTGATACTGCAGCCGGAGATGCTGTCCGAGATGATCTCGTATCATGCGGACCGTCCGCTGCAGATCGAAACGATAGCGTCATCGTTCATTTATCCGTTCGCGATGCTCGGTCTGACGGACGTATGGATATCCGACAGCACGGAGTTCGGTTCCGATAATCTGAGGGGAACGCTGCCCGATGCCGCCGCCTCGATCCTTACGTTCGTCATGATCGCTCTTGTTATCGTTGTGTGCATCATTTACGCAATGATACTGAAAAAGCTCAAAGGCATGGGAAGCAAGGACGACAGGCGTTACCTTTTCGCGAGCACGATACTGATCGTTGTCATGATGTTCGTCATGATCGGTAAAGTTTTCTCGTCGCAGTATCTTCTGTGGATAATACCGCCGCTGACAGTTCTGCTTATGATATCATCCGATGAAAAATGGAACAGGATCGTTTTCATACTGTTCGCCGTGATCCTGGCGGTAACGCAATTGCAGTTCGCGTACAACGTCGGTTATCTCGGTGGCGGCGAGAATATAAACGACATAGGAATGATGATGATACTTCTCAGGAACATACTGATGATAGCCCTTCTTTACTACGTCGTAAAGCCGATATGCGATCGTTATCTGTTTACGAAACGTCCGGCGGAGCCGTGCTGACGGGCACCCGCTACCGTGAGATTTTATATCTTTGCGGGCACTATACCGCGTATGGCCGCCGTCGTTGACAGGATGATGTACGCATATCGAAAGGAATATGAGAGGAATCCTGTCGCCACGCTGTTCCTCACATTACTTTTCGTGTTCCTTGTCATTTTCGTCATCGCCGCGCTGATCACGAACATGGAAAGCGCGATCGTCGCGCTGAACGATAAACCGGAACTGGTGTTCTCGGACTACTTCGAAAGCGTCTGGGCCTCTTCCGACTCCCCTTACACGAGAGCGGTCCCCGTTATGTACCCTCCGCTGGCAACACTGTTCTTCGCGGGCATCGGCAGCATCGTGATACCGTACGCGAACCTTGTTCCCGGAATGACCGATCATGAGATATGGTTCGCGATCAGAGATTCACAGCTTGGCATAATGTCATATTTCATCTTCGCCATGGTGATGCTGTACGCGCTGCATGTGATCATCAGGAAGCTGACGAAGGGCACCGACCTGCGTGCGGAAGTTCTCTTCCTGCTGATACTGCTGTCGTTCCCGGTGATACATGTGCTCGAGAGAGGCAACGTGATCCTCCTGGCGGTCGTTCTGTGCTTCATATTCATCATAGGCCACAAATCTGAGAACAAGTACGTGAGGTATGTGTCGTACATCGCGCTCGGATGCGCCGCGGGGATCAAACTGGTTCCTGCGATACTCGGGATACTGATACTAAGGGAGAAGAGGTACAAAGAAGCAGGAATATGCGCACTCATCGGAGCGGCATTCGTATTCCTGCCGTTCTTGTTCACCGACGGGACGCCGGCCATCCTCTTTGACACAATATTGGGGTACACTGACGATGTCGGCGCGGGCGGCGGCATGAACTTCAGCCCGGTGGCCGGCGCGGTAAATTATATTTTTTCCCCGATCGTCGGCGATGCCGTCTCGACGGTGATCGCCGCGACGGCGGCGCTGGCGTTCCTGCTCGTATCGTTCATTGTCATATTGTTCGATAAGGAAATGAAATTCTGGAAGATACTTGCGCTCATATCATGCGCCCTCGTCGTCGGGATAGGCCTCGCCGTTCCGTACAACCTGCTTTATCTGCTGTTCCCGCTGATGTTCTTCCTGATATCCGAGAAAGAGCTCACAAAGGGCAACATCTTCTTTCTCATCTGTTTCATCGGGGCATTCGCCCTGATCCCCGGGATCGGGCTGGACACGCCGCATAAGATGCTCGGGCTGAAATCGGTCTTTGTGATGCTGATGTCCTTCGCCCTTATGTACGAGGGGTGCGGCCGCCTGTATCGTAATTTCAGAGGAAGGCATGAGAGCAGAGCCGTGGCAACAGACGGTGAGAACATATCACCGGACGGCACCGGTCAATGAACTCCGTTGCCTGAGAGAAATAAACATCAAATATCGGTACACGATACCAACATTCATGAAAGCCGTCATCCTTGCCGGTGGTCTCGGTACAAGAATATCCGAAGAAAGCCATTTAAGACCAAAGCCGATGATAGAGATCGGCGGACAGCCGATCCTCTGGCATATAATGAAGATATATTCGCATTACGGTGTCAACGACTTTGTGATCTGCGCCGGATACAAACAGCATGTGATAAAGGAATATTTCGCCGATTATTTTCTGCACTGCAGTGACGTAACGTTCGATTTTTCGGACGGCGGCAGGATGAAGGTACTGAACAACGTATCGGAACCGTGGAAGGTCACCGTTGTCGACACAGGATTGGAAACGATGACCGGCGGGCGTATAAAGCGAATTAAAAAGTATGTGGACGGCGAGACGTTCATGCTCACGTACGGCGACGGCGTGACGGACCTTAACATGAAGAGCCTTTTGCAATTCCATGAAAAATGTAAGAAGACGGCAACGCTCACCGCCGTGCGCCCGGACGGCAGGTTCGGCATGCTGGACATCGACGGCGATGTTNTCGCATCGTTCAGAGAGAAAACAGTAGAGGACGCGGGCTGGGTGAACGGAGGGTTCATGGTACTGGAACCCGAAGTGTTCGATTACATCGACGGCGGCGACGAGACGGTGTTTGAGAAGGAACCGACGCAGGGACTGAGCGTGAACGGACAGCTGGCGGCGTTCAAACATCACGGTTTCTGGCAGTGCATGGACACGCTTCGCGACAAAGAGAGACTGGAAGACCTTTGGGTGTCCGGCAAGGCGCCGTGGAAAATGTGGTGACATGCACACAGAGGCGTTACAATGAAGGTCAGAGTGTCGGATCTCATAGCGGACCATCTTGCCGATCACGGCATCAAGACGGTGTTCACCGTCGTCGGCGGAGGGTCGATGTACCTCAACGACTCTTTCGGAAATCATTCACGGCTGAAATGCTGTTACAATCATCACGAGCAGGCGTGCGCAATAGCCGCCGAGGCGCATTCACGGATAAACAATGAACTGGCGCTGCTCTGCGTGACCACCGGTCCGGGCGGGACGAACGCCATCACCGGAGTGGTCGGCGGCTGGTTAGATTCCATACCGATGCTTGTCATTTCCGGGCAGGTGCGTTACGATACGACCGCCGAAAGCACGGGCATGCCTCTTCGTGCGATGGGCGACCAGGAATTCGACATAACGAGATCGATCGGATGCATGACCAAGTACTGCGAGAAGGTGCTTGACCCGAAAATGGTGAAATACTGTATCCAGAAGGCATTGTTCATAGCGACGCACGGTCGTCCCGGCCCGTGCTGGCTCGACATCCCGCTGAATGTCCAGGGAGCTATCGTGGAAACCGAAGAACTGATATCATTCGACCCGCAGGAGTATCTCAGGACGCTTCCTTTGCAGATCGGGCGGGACGCCGTCAACGAGGTCATAGAAAGAGTGAGAAAAGCGGAACGCCCTGTGCTCTACGCAGGCAACGGCATACGCTTGTCGGGGGCGTACGACATATTCCTGAAGGTCATCAGAAAACTGAACATTCCCGTTGTTACGAATTGGAACAGCACAGACCTCGTTCCCGACGACGACCCGCTTTACGCCGGAAGGGGCGGAAGCCTCGGCGACAGGGCCGGGAACTTCGCGGTGCAGAACAGCGATCTTGTGCTGTCGATAGGCAGCAGGCTGAGTCTGAGACAGGTCGGATTCAACTGGAAGACGTGGGCGAGAAATGCGTTCGTAATAATGGAGGACGTTGACGAATACGAATTAAAAAAGCCGACCCTTCACGTCGACATGCCGCTGCACGTAGATGCGCGGGTGCTCCTCGGAGAATTGGATGCGAACATCAGCGGCACCGTGTTCACCGGAAAAAAATGGATCGAGCAGTGCCGGACGTGGAAGAAAAATTATCCTGTGGTGCAGGAAAGGCATTGTTCTCCCGAAGGCCTCGCAAATCCGTACTGCTTCATCAAAGAGCTCAGCGGAAGGCTTCCGGAAGGAACGGTAACCGTCGTCGGCAACGGTACGGCATGCGCCGTCGGCAGCCATGCGTTCACGATAAAAAAGGGGCAAAGGTTCATCGTCAACTCTGCGATCGCCAGCATGGGTTACGACCTTCCCGCGGCGATAGGCGCGTGCGTTGCGTCAGACCGTAAGGACACAGTATGCATAACCGGCGACGGAAGCATACAGATGAACCTGCAGGAGCTCCAGACAATAATAACGAACGACCTCCCGATCAAGATATTCATCATAAACAATGACGGATATCATTCAATGAGGCAGACGCAGATCAATCTTTTCAATTCCAAATTCCACGGGATAGGGCCGCAGAGCAAAGATCTCGGGTTCCCCGACATGTCCAAGCTGGCGGGAGCGTACGGGTATCCGTATTTTTCAATAAAGAGCAATCCGGATATGACGAAACTCGATGACATACTGAAGAACGAAGGATATTACATATGCGAGGTCTTCGTAACGACAGACCATATATTCGAGCCTAAATCGGCAACGAAGAAGTTCCCGGACGGAAGACTGTTCTCGCCTCCGCTGGAGGACCTTTATCCGTTCCTTGACCGCGAAGAATTGAGAAAGAACATGTACATTGACCTTATGGATGAGTGATACCGTGAGAATAGCGATAACCGGCGCCACATGCATGACCGGCATTGCGCTTACGAAACTTGCACTGGACGAAGGGCACGAGGTCATCGCGATCGTCAGGCCGGGCTCCGCCGGGACCGCAGATCTTCCGGTGTCAAAAAAGTTAAAAACGGCGGAATGCAATATTTCCGATTACGACCGAATAAAAGACGCTGACAAATGCGATATGTTCTTTCATCTTGCATGGGATAAAACGGCGGGTGCCGGAAGGGACGATGTGTATACACAGCTTAATAACATAGAATACACGCTGGACGCTGTCAGGCTTGCAAAGAGCTGGGGCGCGTCCGCGTTCGTGGGCGCGGGGTCACAGGCAGAGTACGGTCTGATGGACAGAAAGGCGTGTAACGATACACCTACGAACCCGACGAGCGGGTACGGCATCGCGAAATATGCGGCGGGGAAGATGGCGGCGATATTGTGCGGACAGCTCGGCGTGAAGTTCTGCTGGTCACGGATATTCAGCTCGTACGGCGAGCACGACCGTGAATATACGCTGATCATGTACCTTATACGCACAATGCTCGCCGGGAACATACCGGAACTTACCAAATGCGGGCAGACGTGGGATTATATCTACACGGGAGATGTCGCGCGCGCCCTGCTCGCGATAGGTCTGCGCGGAATTGACGGACGCACCTATCAGATAGGCACCGGCGAATGCAGGCCGCTCAAGGGATACGTGACCGACATAAGGGACGCGATAGACCCGAACATAGAGCTGAAGTTCGGCGTTAAAGAGTATTACCCGCACCAGCAGATGTTCCTGTGCGCAGACATCGGCGACCTTACGAAAGACACCGGATTCGTTCCGGCCTGCAGTTTCAAAGAGGGCATCGCCCGTACCGTGTCCTTTGTCAGGGATCAGATGAGCAGAAGATCGCGCAGCGACTGAACGTCATCGGCCGCGCTGCCGTATGTTATTTCCGACCTGTCCCTGAACCCGAAGCCGTACGTCACGCCGATGAAACTGATGCCGCACTCTTTTGCCGCCTCGGCGTCGTTCCGCGTGTCGCCGGCCATCACTATGCGCTTTCGGTCAGCCGTCCCGAGGGCGCTGACGCATTTTTCAACTATGTCCTTCTTCTTCAGCTTCCCTTCGAGGTCCAGTCCCACCGCCGCATCGCACAGCGGCGATATCCCAAGGTCATCGAGAAGAAGCTTTGTCATATCCTCCCGCTTGTTCGTGGCGATACCGACGGAAATGATGCCCCTTAAGCCGGAAAGCATGTCCATGACGCCCGGATAAACATTCGCGCGCATCAGGTACTTATTTTTGTATATGCCGCGAAAGACGTCGTTGAATCTTTTCAGGTCATCGCTGCCGAGGCCGTTCCTCCTTGTTATTGCCTCGCCGATCGGGGGGCCTATGTACGATCTCAGCTCATCACGCTCTATTGACGGATAACCGAGCGCTTCGAGCGTCTCCTCCGCCGCAAGTATTATTCCCTCGCTGGAATCGATCAGCGTCCCGTCAAGATCAAAAATGACCGCCTCGTACGCTGACATCATCCGTCCTCGTATATTGACCCGGTGAGGAAACCGATGTCCATGTCCTTCCGGTATTCCTTTAACTTACAAGTGAGCAGCCTGTTCAGTGTGGACAGATATCCGAAGTCCTTGTGCAGATCGAAACACTTGTCCACATAATTCTTCTCCGCGTCCTCCCTGAAGCCGTCGAACCCCGCCAGCGATACCGACCCGGCGCCGATCATCCTCAGAAGGTTGAGGAACAGCACCAGGGTGTTGTCCCATATCTCGTCCGTTTCCGATATTAACTTGTCATATCCGATCACGTGATCGAACGGTTCGTTTATCGGCGTGACGTTGGACGTCGCTATCGTCCTGACCTTTTTGTCCATCCTCGGTATCATTATGCTGTATCTTCTCGGGTTCCTGATGAAAACGTAATCGACGCCGATCGTATCGGGCAGGAAGTTGACACCGATGACTATCGGTCTCTTATCCCTGATGTGAGCTTCGATCCTGTCCTTCTCCCTGATGACCGATGTGCCGGGGCCTATGAGAAGGATATCCTTTCCTCTAAGTTCAGAGGAAAGGGCTTCGATGTGCGCCGAATCGCTTACGTTCTCCAAAAGATATTCTTTGTAAAGATCCTCTATGTGCTGCCTGTCGAATTTCAGTTTCAGTTCGGGCGATATCCTGTCAAGGATATCGTTGACCGCCTTTATCGATAATGTCCTTTTGTCGGACAGATAGTTCACATAGTTCGGGTGGCAGTCGTTCTTCGCCGACATATAGAACGAGAAGCCGTATCCCCAGTAGTGCCTCGCATATATCGGTAATATCTCTACGTCTATGGCTTCCAATATCTGATCGATATCGTATCTTTTTCCGTAGTTCTCGTTCAGGTGCATCGCCAGAAGCTCCGTCGGCGCGTTCCCGGCGCTCTTGCCCATCCCGTACAGCGTGCCGTCGGCTATCAGGTCACGGTCGGTATTCAGTTTAAGCATCTCGATCGTGTTCGCGTACGCCAATTGAAAGTTATTGTGAGAATGGTAGCCGATGGCTATTGATCTTTCGAGATGTTTGTCCAAAAGCTCGAAGTAATGGAGCATCTGCTCTTTGTGCATCAGACCGTACGTGTCCACGAGCGATATCGCGTACGGGCGTATCTTGTTGACAGCTTCGGAGAATTCTATAACGTCCGCATCATCATACGAAGTTATGGAGACCATCTGCAGGAAAAGAACGTAACCTTTGTCCATTACCTCTTTGCCGAACGCGATGGCCTTGTGCATGTTCTCTTTCTTGAAGATCACCCTTATCCCGTCGATAAGGGTCTCCGGCCTCGGCTGTACGTTACTTATGTCGCACGTTCCGTAGTCGATCATCGCAACGGCCATCGATCTTTTTCCGCATACTTTCGAGAATGCGGCGGACATGCTTTTTGCGTCCGGCTGTATCGTCCTGTCGATGCTGAACGGCTGCCGCTGGTCAAGGAACCCGACCTCAATGATATCGACGCCCGCTTCGTTGAGACGGTCGAAGACGCACGTCATAGTACCGTTACCGAAGTTCCAATCGTTGACGTAACCGCCGTCCCTGAGCGTACAATCCAATAAACTTATCTTTCCGGCCATTTGGTCGTCTCCGGTGGTCTGAACATTGATTGAACGAGGATATATAATATTCGGGATGAAAATTGTTTATCTATCCTTTCCGTATAGGTGGAACGCAAATATCCGATCATCGGTTGAGATGGCCATGGGAGTTTCGAAGCAGATAACATACAACACAGCAGGAAGCGTTGTCACGCTGTTCTGCCAATGGATGATAATGATGATCATCCCGAAGATAACGGTATTCTCCGAAGCGGGAGTGTTCGCAGTAGCGTTATCGATATGCTCCATACTGAATATCTTCGCCACGTTCCAGCTGAATCAGTACCAGATATCGGACCAGTACGTAAGGTACACGGAGAATGATTACAGAGCAGCAAGACTGACAACGATCGCGCTCAGCTTCGCTCTGTGCCTGTTCGTGGTATTGTTCTTCAATTACACGATGGAACAGAACCTTGTCATAATAATGTACATGGTCTATCGAAACCTCCTGCATTATGCGTACCTTTACACCGCGACGCTGCAGATACACGAAAGGCTGGACCACGTCGGGAAATGCATGATGCTGGAAGGTATCGTCAGCTTCGCATCATTCACCGTCTCATATTATCTAACCAACGACCTGGTATCGTCGGTGGCGATAATGGCCGTGCTCGGCGGCGGGGTCTTCCTGCTCACGACGGCGCGCGGGTATCATAAGACAATGGGAAGAGGGTACCCGTGGCACGCTGCCGAAAGGTCGACGACATCTTCGCTGATAAAGATGGGCGCCCCGTTCCTGCTGTCGGTCGTCGCGCCCATAGTCATCACGGCGCTGCCGAAGATAATGCTGCAGGCGGTCGAGGGTGACGAGATCGTCGGCATATTCGGGACGCTGTCGGCGCCGACGATAGTGGTGCCGACGCTGATAATGGGCATATTCGCGCCGTTCATTGTGTATTTTTCCAATATCTCAAGAAAAGGCGACATATCGCTGCTGAGAAAACAATATTCAAAGATGGTCGTCCTGACGCTTATGTTCGGCGTCCTGTGCTTCGTATTGAGCTATGTCGCCGCCGGATATCTTTTCGAAGCTGTTTACGGCGATGATATAGTGCCGTATGTGGGATATTTCAATGTGATGATAATCGGAATAACATTCTACAGCATAGGGATGTGGGGCATAACCGTTCTTATAACGAAGAATCAGGGAAGGGCCGCGGCGATAGCGTCGGCGCTGTCCCTCGCGGCCGCCCTTGTTATATTTATCGTTGCGATACCTGGGTACGGTATAAGCGGCGCAACGTACGGGCTCATGGCCGCGTACGGCATATTCGGATTACTCATATCACTGTTCGTCCTCTTCCTGCCGCTCGGCCGGGCCGCCGGGCCGCAGGACGCCGGTGTCTGACAACTATGCGGTGGCTTCCGCGCCGTGTGCGGCGGAACGGCCGCGGTATATGCGTACGATGCCTTCGCGAAGCAGCGCTATCGCGATGACGATGACAAAGAACGATTCGACCGCACCGATGACCGCCGAAGGATACGCCTCCACGCCGATCGCCGCCGACAGCCACGGGGCCGCGAGCCCGGGGATAAGCACCATCGTCATGGCGAAACATACAACATAGAACAAATTCTCACGAGTCATATTTTTCTCCGATGCAAGGAAGTACAGTATCGCCGGCGTCATGTAAATTATCTGGTACTGGGCCCCGATGCCCAGACCGAGTACCAGATTGCACCCGATCAGCGCAAGCACCTTCCAGAATTTCATTTCCTTATCGAACAATATGACAATGAACGACAGCAGCGTGAAGGTACCGATGACCGCATAACTGATCACGGACACGCCCCCCTCTGAGAGACCGAGCCACTCTCCGAATATTCCCGTTATGATCTGATTGAGGTTCGTGAAACCGGGGTTTGCACTCGCGTACGAGAATACTTTGTCAAAAAATATCAGCGGGCTGCCGTCAGTGAAAACGAACGGCACGAACACCAATACCGCCACTATCGCGGCGCATATCCCCGCCTCCCTGTAATTCCTGTCCTTCAGGATAAGCAGCCAAAGTATGGCAGGGTACAGCTTGATCCCGGCGGCGCATCCGAGCGCGATGTACGACGCATACCTCACGTACTTGTTCTCAGATTTGTGGCCCAGAATAAACAGAAGGCAGAACACCAGCGCCATGATTATGCTGTTCCCCCTTTCCAGGGCGTATACGAACGGGTACGCCAAAAGCACCGCGAAGAGGAACATCAGCTCTTTCCTGATCCCTTCTTCTCTAACGATCCTGGAGAAGATCAGATACAGCGCATAGAACGTCACCAGCGTGATGATCAGAAATGACATTATGCCCATCTGCGAACTTCTCAGAGCGGGCGCCAGTTCCTCGATGGACGCCACATCGACGAAAGGTATCGTGAGATAGCCGAGGACGGTGTAGAACGATGTCACAAGCGGCGGATATATGACATGGAATCTTGTGTAGGGATGGTCGGAGCTGTACTTTATGCTGTTGAAGTGGTCCATGAATGTGTCCCTCTTATCCGCAAGAAAGACCATATGGATACTGTCCCCGCCGGTCACGACCGCCGCAATAACGAACACAATGAAAAATGCGATCAAAATAGTGAGGAACAGCGTGAAGACAGGATTCCTTTCGTACTCCTTTCGGTACATCTGACCGATCCTGTCAACGACGGTGACCATATGTCATAACCGTCTGCGGTCATATAAAAATCCGTCTGTTGAACGGTTCATCTCCCGCAGAGGCAGATGCCACGGGCCGTGACCGAAACGGTGACCAAGGCAACATGTTCTTATCTTGATCACCGCATAACAATGCGCAGATGGACGGGAAAGATGTTATGGCCGGGGGGACAGAGACGCCGCATCAGCCGAAAAGCGGCCGCAAAAGATCGGACATCGTTCTGACGGTGATATTCGCGGCCGTTGTGGCGGTCGTTCTGATAGGGGAGGCGTACGTCTACACGGCGGGTGACGGAAGATACGCTTCCGACATCGCATGGACGGATGACGGTATCGAGTATTCCGTGACATCTAAGGGGTCGGAGCAGTATTCCGTCCTGGTGATGGACAACGGCAGCTTCGAAATGATCAACAGACTTTACATTTACTACGATGAGGGCTACGGATCGGAGCTGGAAAAGGTCCGGGTGCCGGTGGGCGCGAAGGCGCTGACGCAGGAATATTACATATCGCAGCTGATCGCCACGCTCAATAACCGCGGGGTTCGCAACATAGAGATACTGAACGCCGCAGAGCTGAAAGATGCCTTGGAGGACGACATTACGTCCTCGAACGCGTCCGTAAAAGGGCTTGTGGTGCTTTCGGGCGCACTTCCCGAAACGATATACTCGACTTCCGTGAACCTTGTGTTAGATTGGATCAATGACGGCGGAAGCCTCTATTGGGCAGGAAACTTCCTCGGCAAGTATTATGCGACGCCCGGGGGCACGGCAGAGGCCGTTCGCAACTACGAGTACGACTTCTTCGGCAAGACCGGGTGCCTTAACGAAGGCGGTGAGAACGCTGAGCTGTCGGATATCGTTACGAACAACTACAGGCATTCGCTGTCGCTCATGAACAATCGCATAAAGTACGGCGTCGACATCTCAGGACTCGGCGGTCTGGCTGTCGGCTATACCGACGGAACGTATTCCAGCACAGCGATGGTCAGGCTCGGCGACGGCATGATATGCGTGCTCGCCGGTGACTACTCGAACGATCAGCGCCATGATCTGGCGCAGATCATCGCATCAGGCATCAGCGCCTATACCGACGAGAACGCGGCCGGATACGTCAAAGGAGATGTCAAAAAAGGGACCGTGACCGGTTCTGTCGACATAGACTACACCGGCGGCCATAACTACGCGGTGTACGTTTATTACGGCGGATATTACACAGTGTACGGAAAAGGAGGGTCATATGAACATCCTCCGTAGACCTTCGTCCGAGGCAGAAGAAGAGGACGATGCCCCCAGAACCGCATCCTTCATCTGCAGGTCCGTTCTGATCATCATCGTCGCGGGCGTATTGCTCAGGCTCATTATGGACATCTTCCTGACGCAGGCATATGATTTCTACCACTGGGGCGTGATAGTGCAGAACATAAACAGCGGCAACGGGCTGTACGAGCTTACCGGATATTTCTACACGCCGCCGTGGGGATATGTGCTGGGGCTGACGGCATTCTTTCAGGATGTTCTGGGGATCACGGCCATCGGGGATCACATAACAGGTATGTTCCCCGCGGAAGGAGCCGCATGGTCCACAACGTCGACGATAACGACGATAGCGTTCAACATGTCCGTCAAGCTGGTATTCCTGATAAGCGATCTCGTCATCGGCTATCTGATATTCTGGCTGGTACGCGACGTCACGAAAGATCATAAAAAGGCGATATTGGGATTTGCGCTGTGGTTCCTTGCGCCGTGCGTCATAACGGTGGCGGCCATGGGGATGTTCGACACGCTGTGCGTGCTCATGACCGTTCTTGCGGTCATAATGCTGAGAAAGGACCGTTACATAGAATCGGGCGTGATGTTAAGCATGGCCGCTCTCATGAAGTTCTTCCCGGGATTCTTAGTTTTCATCTTCATTGCGTACATAATCTCAAAGAACAGGGAGGACGGGACCCATGTCAAAAAGACAGTTATGTTCCTGGCGGCCGTCGCGGTCACCGCGCTTGTTCTGTTCCTTCCGCAATTGCTGGACGGAACGTTTATGGACTCGTTCCTTTTCATAACGTCAAGGGTGGACGAAGGGATGGGCACCGGCGTGATCGGAGTGATAGCGGCGTACGCCGCTCTCATCGTATATGCGTTCGTTATCGTGATCGTCATCATTCTTGCGATGCGCATGAGCAAGATCACCGACGGCGAAAAACTAGATTCCGCGCTCTTCGACACGCTGCTGATAGCGATGGCGGCGATATTCATCTATCCGCCGACACCGCAGTACATATTGCTGCTGCTTCCGTTCGTTATAATTGCGCTGATCAGGGACAGAAGGTATCTGATCCCGTACTGCCTGCTGACCGTCGGGGCGGCCGTCGCTTCCGTGTCGGGATGGCCGCTCGGGCTTGCGTCAGTTGCGGCGCACATGGACATAATCAACATGGGATCGCTCATAGACCTCATACAAAGCTACACATCGCCGCTAATCGGCATAAGTATGATGGAGATAGTCTCGCTGGTGGGGCTTGCGGTGCAGTACGCCGGTGTTTTGCTCGTTCTGTGGGTCAGGTTCGGGGAGAGGATAAAAACAGCGATCCGAAGACAGACAGACGCGGAGAGGACGGCGGAGTAGGACATCGTTCCGCGTATCGTCGGCGCACGCGTCAGAAGTTTATACGTTCCGATTCGATGACCAAAGGACGTTTTTTCATGCGCGCGTTTATATTCAGAACGTACTCGCCAACGATGCCTATGAACAATAATTGCAATGATACGATGATGAATATCGCCATGCTGAACGCATATTCCGTCAAGCGGAACGTATCCCAGTTCAGCAGTTTGTATATTCCCAGCCCGATCGATACGGCTATGCTTGCTATCGTGAACAGCACACCGAAGAATACCGCAGCACGGACGCCGAACTTCGTGTACGCCGTCATTCCCTGGACCCCGGCATCGTAGTATCCGAAGAGACCGTTGCTTGATCTCCCCGATCTGCGCTTCGGCTGTTCGTAAGGGACGAGTTTTATATCGTAGCCCATCTCTGCCACTATGCCCCTCAGAAAAGGCACAGGCTCGTCAATTTTCCTAAGCGTTTCGATGAACTCCCTGTCATACAGACCGGAACCGGTCACATGCTCTATGAAATCCACATCGGAGTGCTTTTTCATGAATTTGTAATAGGACGTCCTCATGCGGCGTATGACCTTTCCTTCTTTGCTCGTCGTCTTCTGCCCGAGGACTATTTTGTGACCCGCTTCCCATTCATTGACGTATTGCGGTATCAATTCCACCGGGTCCTGGAAGTCGGCGCACATTGATATGACGCAATCCCCCGTTGTCTGGAAAAGGCCGTAATACGGCGAACTGAACTGACCGTAGTTCTTTGCGTTGAATATCGCTTTTATCTTTGCGTTCGATGAGCACAGTTCTCTTAACTTCGCTCTGGTGCCGTCCTTCGAGTCGTTGTCTATGAACACGATCTCGTAATCATACTCAGGAAGATGTTCCCGGAACTGACCGATTATCGCATCGGACAGCGGGACGACGTTGCCTTCTTCGTTGAACGTCGGCACGAGAACGGATATCTTCTTCATCGGTTCGGCAAATCATGGTCGTTTCTTATAATCATTTGCCTGCCCGCATGTACCGTGCAAGAACGAGCAGGCAAAGATCCGTTGCCTGTCAGCGGACTATGTTCGAAGCATAAGATAGATATCGTAACTTTGCAGCCGATATTTTTCTATGACCGTATAGTCCGGCGAGGACGGCTCTGCGCATTCCAGCAGCCATTCGTACATTTTCCTGTGGCCTGATTCGTTCCCGCCGTTGAAGAGGTCCTCATGCGCCTTGAGAACATCTTCCCCGTGATCGGCGAAAACGATCATCTTCGGATTATTATTCTGCAGATATTCCAGATCTTCCAGTATTGTCTCCCCGCGCGAGACGTCGAACCAGGGTATAGGGGCCTTAACGTTCGGGACCTTGCCGGCAAGAATGTAAAAGATGCCTATCTGGGAATAGCAGTAGAGCTCATCATCGTCTCCCATGTAAAGAGCTGTTTGCGCCACGAAGTCCTCATATACGAACTTGTCCTCCGCGGTCATCCTGATGCCGCTGAAATAGCTTATGTCGGTTTCGCAGCACGCATCCGAATAATTATCTGCGGTCAGTCCCCACCAGTAATACGGCGTCATGACCTTTGTGGAGACGGGAACTACGATTATGAAAAAGACGACCAAGGTCGCCACGGTCGCATTCAGACCGAGCCTCAGCTTTGTTTTGGAGATTTTGCGGACCTCGCTGAGGGCAATGGCAACAATGAAACCGTAATTCAGTGCGCTCTGCCCCGTACTCAGTGCCGCCGATGTGCCCGCCCCGAACCCGACCGCGAATATAAAACCGCAGAAAAACACGTATGCGACCTCGGTGACCGGCACATGCTCCCCCTTCCTGATCCTGATGATGATCCTGAGCAATAGAGCCGCGCCCAAAGCGAAACTGAAGACGAACATGGGCGTCAGCAGAGAGTACCAATAAGGAAGCAGCGATGTTGAAAGGCCCAGTGAAAAGAAAAGGGCAAGTATCATCACAGCGATGAATGCCGCCAGCACACAGTAGAATATGTTATCGTACCTGTCGCCGGCGGGGTGCGGGGAGAATCCTCTTTTCATCACTACGATCGCGATGCATAGTGCCGCCGCGATTATTATGAACGACAGCTCGGTGCTGTACGAGAACATCCTCGGGACCCAGCCGAGAAGCATGTCGAGCAGACTTCCTTTGGACCCGGACAGCACGGTCATCTCCAAAAACGGCGTCAATGCCCCGATAAATGCGAGCCACGTGAATGTTATTATCAAGGGCACGGAGAGACCTATCAGGAAGAAATAAAAGTTCCTTCTTTTGAATCCCGCGCTCTTTATGACCAGAATTATCAGAATCAGGAATATGACAAAGTACACAGACACGATAAGGCCGCTCGTTTGTCTGAGAAGCAGGGCAAGTGCGCACGAGACCCCTGCCAGGAACAGGTTCCTGTTAAGATCGACCGGCTCCTTGTTGTGGGATCTCACGACAGAACGGAGCAGCAAAAAGAAGGCCAGATAATTGAACAGGTCATAGAACTGTATGTAATCATATGAGACGTAGGCGTTCCCGGACATTATGGTAAAGATGGTGACCACCGCCGCGAAGGCCGAGACCCACGGAGGAAAGATCTGCTTAAATATATAGTACGAAAGAACCGTAAGGCCGACGGTCATGAACACGCCGACAACTCTGAAAGCAATGAGGCTTTCACCAAAGACGGAGACGATGAGATATGACAGATACGTGTAAACGGGGGGGAAGGCCAGCTCAAAATCCAGGTAGGGCGTCTTGCCCGCAATGATCATCTTGGAATAGACGGCATACCAGCCTTCGGATACCATGGCCAGTTTGTCGAAGGTCAGAATTGCCCATATGCCAGGCAGGACGATCACGGAAATAAGACAGACGATCTCCATTCGCCGCGACAGCAGAAGATCTTTCAAACTGTTCGATCTTGCCGTCCCGAGCGGGTCATTCTGCGCGTGCATACTATTAAAACGATGGCGTCTGATTAAATAAATCTTTATATCGGCCTGTGCGCGGCATGCTTTTCCGTCCGCATACAAACTGAAATACAAGGACGAGATATCAGCATCATCATGTCCGGGGACAGAGCGCCGTTCATAGTCAGTGCGATACTGGTCGCAGCGTCGCTCATCGCAGCGTTATGGAACGGCGAGGGGATGACGGTCGGTGTGTGCGCTGTTGCGCTTTTTGTTTCCGTGTTCGCGGCGGTATATTGTGCGCAAAGCGCATCGAAATACGCCGTCACCGCATCCCTGGCGGTGCTGCTCTGCACAGTTCTGTCGATCCTCCTGATACCTAACGATGCGTTCATCGCGGGAGAGGCGACGGATCACCTGTGGATATACGCATCCGCGGTCATACTCGGAATTGCGCTGATACCTCAGGCGTTATTGTTCTTCTTCGTCGCCGCGGCGATGTTCAAAGCGTCATACAACTGGGTGATGGTCTCCGGCCTCGGGTGGCTGGTCGGCACGGGCATGCTGATCCCGAAATATCTGATGGTCCTGGTGCTTCAGCGTGAGGAGGCGGAACTGGGAATGGTGATCAACGCCGCGATCGTGATAGGGATGATGGTAAACCTCATAATGTTCATAGTCTCATTCTTCTTCATCGGCCGTGCGCTCATGAAAGGAAGGCAGGTCATAACATCGAACGGGCTGGAGGAGATACGATGAGCGCCGAGGACGTCAAAGAAAGGCGCATCGCGTGGGCCATGCTGATAATATGCCCTCTTTCAATGATGCTGATGTTCGCGCTCGTGACGATGGAGATGGTCCGCGGGCTCAACTGGCATCCCGTGGAGTATCTGCAGGCGACGTGCGTCCTGTGGGCGATCGTAATGACAGTGCTTCCCGCGCTGAGGCTTGCAAATCTCATATCGCTGCCGTTATGGTTCGTGGCGCTGCTTTACGCGAACATGTATATGTACGTGCTCTCGCTGTGCTACGGGATGTACCTAGACCCGTCGATATCATGGTGGGGCGACGTGACACATGTGATATCGTCGATGGTCGTATCGTCAATAGCGTTCATGGCGCTTTGCCTGATGGAATCGCATTCGCCTTCGCACGTAACGCTCGGGAGAAGGGGCGGTATAACGGTGATGGTGTTCATCATCGGGTGCGCCTTCGGCGCGATATGGGAGATCATGGAAGGTTTCACGGACATCATCGCCAGTTTTGATTATATGTCGTACGGCGGGGCGTTCACGCTGTACGACATGTGGGCCGATATGATAGGTTCTTTCCTTACCGCGGCGATCGCCTGGATGATATTGGGGAGACGGAGC
>JGI24702J35022_10001006_pt1 | contig 17651 bp, 16 predicted proteins | sample TergutTh196P4_FD_35022 | JGI IMG/M metagenome (IMG submission 35022)
TGAATTTTGTGCGCAAATATACGACTTTTTTAGTTTTCGCTACTGCTCACACATACTTCTCATTATCAAATAAATGAAGATGGGTACGTCAGGAGGTCTGATATTATAAAATATATTGTATTTGTGTGGAGTCAACAACCTATAATGTAGGATTATATCGTTTCTATGATCTGATTTTCAATAATAATAATTAATCGTTTCGAAGATTGGTGTTTTTATTGCTTCCTGAAATAGACGAACATTATCAGGATAAAAGACGTATAAAAACACGTTCAACTTGAATTACATTTTCCAGCAGCTTAAAACTTTTATTGTTTTATAAGCAAGTAAAAATACCCGAGCAATTTGAGTGTTATTAATTGAAACGAACAAACACAATTACATTATTGTCAGTACTTTCATTTAGTGTGGCAACTAATTCTTTTAATTGTCCGCTTAGCTTGTTTTCTTTGTATGCTTGTTTCAACTCAAATAAATCCAATTCAAAGTGAATACCTGTCTCCTTCCCATCAAAATACGTTCTTTGTACTTCAATGATAAATTCTTTTCCCTTATAATCCGGCAAAATTATTTTTTGCCGGATTATTTCGCCTGTTTGTTTGTCATAGACATAATCCTTGATATACTCATTACGCTGAATATTACGCATTTTTTGGTATCTTTACGGTAATCTTTTGTTTTTCGCATCCACAGTTGATGATAGGCGATGGAATGCTTCTCGAGAAAACGAATGGTCGGCTCCCGAAATCGTTCTTCACGTCCCGTTACCAACAGGATTTGGTAACCTTTGCTGTAATAATTCATTTGAAAGTCTGTGAATATAATTTTTAAATTGATTGCCGCGATCTTCATAGTTTTGGAATAAATCGAAACTTGCACAGCATGGAGATAATAAGACCGTATCGCCTGTTTGCGCCAACCGGTGTGCTTTGCTGACGGCTTCTTCCATCGAACGGGCATCTTCAATAAGGGCTATTTTGCGGTCGAAAAAAGTGTGCAACTTTTCATTATCCGCGCCAAGTAATATCAGGGCGCGTGCTTTTTCCAACACAAGTTGTTCGATCGCGGAATAGTCATTTCCCTTATCTGTACCGCCTAAGATTAGCACAATTTTTGTGTCGATGCTTTGCAGGGCATACCAACATGAATTGACATTGGTGGCCTTTGAGTCGTTGATATAGTCAATGCCTTCGATGCAGGCGACGTGCTCCATCCGGTGCGCTACACCGGTAAAACTACTTAGCGATTCGCTGATTTTTTCGTTGGGAATCCCCAATATTTTAGATGCAAGCGTTGCGGCCATGGTATTGTACAAATTATGAGTCCCTTTAAGAGAGATCAGGGTCTTATCTATTGTAAATGATCCGTTTGGCATCTCAATGATGAGTTTGCCATTATCCGTATATCCTTTTACATTAGGGTGTTTGTGTTCCGAAAAGGGATATAAAGTGGCTTTCGGATGGCGTTTGATAATTTCGTGCGTTATGATGAGGTCGTCATTCCAACAAATCAGTGCATCGCTGACGGTTTGATTTTGGAGGATTCGAAATTTGGCATCTATGTAATATTGCATTTCGCTGTGATACCGATCTAAATGGTCGGGGGTGATATTCAGTAAGATGGCAATATCGGCTTTGAAATCGAACATGTGATCCAACTGAAAGCTGCTTAGTTCAATGACGTAGTAGTCGTGTGGCGTTTCGGCTACCTGAAAGGCCAAACTGTGGCCTACATTTCCTGCCAAACCCACATCTAATCCGGCCTGTTTCAGGATATGATAGATCAGCATGGTGGTCGTTGTCTTGCCGTTGCTTCCGGTGATGCAAATCATACGGGCATGGGTATACCGTCCGGCAAATTCGATTTCCGATATAATGGGTATTTGTCGGGCGATTATTTGTTGGATTATGGGGGCATTGTCGGGTATCCCCGGACTTTTGATGATTTCACCGGCATTTAAAATCAAGACTTCGGTATGTTGGTTTTCTTCGTATGGAATTTGATACTTCTCCAACAAATCCTTATATTCGGGTTGGATACAGGACAGGTCGGACACGAATACATCAAAGCCTTGCTGTCGGGCTAAGACAGCAGCGCCCGTACCGCTTTCACCTGCGCCTAAAATCACCATACGTTTGTTCATTCTTCTTTACAATTATGAATTATGATTAATTGAATAATTGAACCTTGAACATTAAACCTTAAACATTGAACATTAAACCTTGAACCTTGAACCTTGAACCTTTCATCTTACCTTCAATGTAATCAACGTAAGCGCTGCCAGCACTATGCCGATAAGCCAAAAACGGACTACTATCTTCGATTCCGGAACGGCATTGAAAGGTTTCTGTATCCATGCCTGTATACCATCGTTTCCTTTTTTCTGGAAATGATGGTGCAAGGGTGTCATTTTGAAGATACGTTTGCCTTCTCCGTATCTTTTCTTCGTGTATTTGAAATAGCCCACCTGTAATAAGACCGATAAACTTTCAGCCAAAAATATCCCACAGAGAAGCGGAATTAGCAATTCTTTTCGGATGATAATGGCAAAGACGGCAATGATACCTCCCAACGTCAGGCTTCCCGTATCACCCATAAAAACCTGAGCCGGATAGGCATTATACCAAAGAAATCCAAAGGTGGCGCCAATAAAGGCGGAGGCAAAGATAACTAACTCTTCGGCGCCGGGTATAAACATGATATTGAGGAATGAAGCAAATTCGATGTGNGAAGAGGTATAGGCTAATACGCCTAANGCCACACCGATGATCGTCGANTTGCCNGCTGCCAATCCATCCAACCCGTCAGTCAGATTGGATCCGTTGGAAACAGCCGTGACGATAAAAGTGACNACGATAATAAATAAAACACAGGTNGCCATGGTTTTGTATTTGCCCGCCCAGTTGACTAATTGCGAATAATCCAAGTTATTGTTTTTGACAAAGGGTATGGTGGTCTTGGCCGATTTAGTTTGAATGGTGGGATAATGCACATTTTCAATGACATTTTCCACTTCATTGCGCACTTCCATGTTTTCGCGTATGACGACATCGGGACTGAAAAAAAGAATCAGTCCGACAATTAATCCAAGTCCTGCCTGCGCAATGATTTTGGTTCGTCCGCGCAATCCTTCCTTATTCTTCTTGAACACCTTGATATAATCATCGACATACCCGAGAGCGCCCATCCAAATGGTGGTAATCAGCATGATTATCAGGTATATATTGTTCAGGCGGGCAAAAAGCAGTACCGGCACGACAATGGCAATGATAATAATGATACCCCCCATGGTCGGTGTGCCTTTTTTACTGTATTGCCCTTCGACACCTAAGTCACGGATCGATTCTCCAATCTGTAATGATTTCAGTTTGTTGATGATCCGGCTACCGATCAGGGTTGAAATGATAAGTGAGAAAACAAGCGCCGAAATGGAACGAAAAGTAATGTATTTGAACATTCCGGCGCCCGGTATGTCAATTTGGTCCAAGTAGTTGAAAAAGTCGTACAGCATATTATATAGTTTTTCACCTCACCCCCGTCCCCTCTCCAAAAGAGAGGGGAGGAAGATGGAGTGTCGGTTTTCTTAAATTTTTAAGTTCTTAAATTTTTAAATCTTTTAAATTATTTTAAATTTTTAAATCTTTAAATTATTAAATTATTAATCTTAAAAAGATTTTTTATTATTTCCCTGTCATCGAAGTGATATTTCACTCCCTTGATTTCCTGGTAGTCTTCGTGTCCTTTGCCTGCCACTAAGATTACATCACCCTTTCGGGCTAAAGCAATAGCTGTGCGGATAGCTTCTGTACGGTCTGTTATACAGAGAGTTGATGTGCGTTCATCTGTGTTCAGTCCGGCTATCATATCCTGAATGATTGTATCCGGTTCCTCATAGCGGGGATTATCGGAAGTCAGGATGACGGTGTTGCTTAACCTGCATGATTCCTTAGCCATCAAAGGACGTTTGCCTTTATCGCGGTTGCCGCCGGCGCCTACTACCGTAATGATTCGACCTTTCCCGTTTAACACTTCATGAATACTGTGCAGCACGTTGGTCAGTGCATCGGGTGTATGGGCATAATCCACAATGGCGGTGTAGCCTGAGGGCGACCGAATTGTTTCGAAACGCCCTGAAACAGGATCTAAAGCGCTGAGCGCTACGAGTATTTCTTCCGCATCTTCACCCAATGTAATAGCTGTACCATAGACAGCCAATACATTATACGCGTTGAATCGTCCGACAAAATGGACAAAAACATCCCTTCCATTGATTATCAGTTCCGTACCCTCAAAATGGGATTCTACGATTTTGCCTTTAAAGTCGGCAAGGGTTTGCAATGAATAAGTCAACTTGCGGGCAGTCGTATTTTGCAACATAACAGCACCCGACTTATCATCTATATTGGTGAGTGCAAACGAGTTATCAGGCAAATGGTCGAAGAATTTTTTCTTGGCTTTCAGGTAATGTTCGACTGTTTGATGATAATCTAAATGGTCGCGCGAAAGATTGGTGAATATCCCTCCTTTAAAATGAAGTCCGCTGATTCGTCGTTGGTCGACGGCATGTGAACTGACTTCCATAAAAGCATATTCACAGCCGGCTTCCGCCATTTGTGCAATTAAGCGATGCAACGTAATCGGGTCGGGCGTAGTATGCGTAGCCGGTAGTTTGTTGTCGTTGAAATAGTTGCAGACAGTAGAAAGCAATCCGGCTTTATACCCCAACCTGCGAAAAAGATGATACAGCAATGTGGCAATTGTCGTTTTACCGTTTGTGCCGGTGACGCCAACTAAAGTGAGGTGTGATGAAGGGTGGTCATACCATGTATCCAGCATTATGCCCAAGGCTTCAGCCGAATCCGGTACAATGACAAACGTGCAGTTATATTGTTGAGTATTTTCGGGAACAGACTCACAGAGAATGGCTGAAGCACCTTGGTCGATTGCTTTTTCGATAAAATCGTGCCCGTCAACCGTTGTTCCTTTGATAGCGGCAAACAACATGCCCTGTTCAATCTTTCGGGAATCGGACTCAATACCGGAGATAAGCAGCTGTTCGTCGCCTTCGACTGTCTTGATAGGTAGCGCTTTAATTATATCTTGAAGATTCATTGCTGATTTATTTATCTGAGTACAATGGCAATAGTTTGTCCTTTTACCACACGTTGTCCGGGTGCAATTGACTGGGATACGACTTGTCCTATGCCTGTGAAACTGACCTGCAATCCCGATTTCTCCAATGTATAAACGGCATCTTTGGCTCCCATTCCGACTACATTCGGAATCAATTCATCGCGGACGGGTAATTCTTTTAATTCGAGTTGTGTCATTACCGGATTATTATCGTACCGCGCGTATGCTGTTTGGATTTGTTTGGTGTTGTTTTTGATTTTCAGGTTGTCTAATACAGATGCCAGCGCTTTGGTAGCTCCGTTTTTCACGGATGGGATTTTGACTCCGGCCGAATCAACGGCCATGGCACGCAGGTCAATCTTGGTCTGATGTGAATAGACTTTTTCGGCAATGGTTTTAAATACACTTCCGGGCATCGCACCTGAAGGGGAACCTATGCGTGGTTGCCGAATCAACACGATACAACTGTATTGAGGTTTATCGGCAGGGAAATAGCCGCAGAATGAAAGATTGTGAACGGATGAATAACTTCCGCCTGATGCAATCTGGGCTGTGCCTGTTTTTCCGGCAAAGGAAACCGACGCTGACTGAAAAGTTGTGCCTGTCCCTTTTTTGACCACATTCTCCATCATTTCGCGGATGATCTTCAGTGTTTCTGCCGAGCAGATTGATGTGCGTAGCGTTTCCGGAGTGAAACGTTTGACTGTCTTCCCGTCCTTTTGAATCTCCTTCGTGAAAAACGGACGCACCATTTTCCCGTCGTTGGCTATGGCATTGTAGAATGTAAGTGTTTGAATAGGTGGCACCTGCACTTCATATCCAAACGACATCCACGGCAAAGATGTTCTCGACCAGGTGCGGTCGTCAGGGTTTTTAATCTTGGTATGTCCGGCGCCGGGAATCTCTAACTTCAAATCGTCATTGATGCCGGTTCGGTTCAGTCCTTCGATAAATTTGGCAGGATTATTTTCATAGCCTTTCAATATGGTCTTGGCAACGCCCACATTGGACGAATTCCAAATAGCCTGGGCAACAGAAATTTGGTGATACCCTCCCCTGTCCGCATTATGGTCTCTTATATTCCTGTTTCCATAAGGATAAACGCCGTTACCGGTATCTACGATATCATCCGGCGAACACACTTTATCTTCGAGCGCCACCATAATTGCGGCAATTTTAAAGGTGGACCCCGGTTCGATTTCGTCGGAAACAGCCCGATTACGCGCTTCGACATACACGCCCCGACTTGCCCGCTCCAAGTTCGATATGGCTTTTATTTCACCTGTACGCACTTCCATCACAATGGCAATTCCCAGTTCGGCGTCAAGTTCTTTGAGCTTGTCGATCAGCGCTTTTTCGGTGAAGTCCTGTATCTGGATATCAATCGTTGTAATGATATCATGTCCGTTGACCGGTTCGACTTCTGTCACATTTGTCCATCCCTTGCCTACACGCCATCGCGCATTAACTCCCGCCTTGCCTCGCAATAACGAATCATATTGCAACTCCAAACCGTTTTTGCCTTTGGAAAGGCCATCGGTCTCAATTTCATTATAAATATCTCCGATTGTACGTGATGCCAACCTGTCGAAAAGCTTCTGGCGCTGCACCATCTCTTTCGTATATAATCCGCTTCTGTTTTTCCCATAGCGGAAAAAAGGAAACTGATTGATTTCCTGTAAGTCGGCATACGTGACCCGCCCTTCATATACAGGATATTGGCGGCTTCTTGAATTATACCCGCGCATCAAATGTGTCTTATAACTCTCCACCGAACGATTTTTTAATTTGCGGGATAAATAGACTGACAACGAGTCTATTCCGTTCTTTTTAGAGTTTAGAAANGAATCTCTCGGAAAACCATCAGCCTGAAAATCAATATATAAATAATAACGCGGCATACTTGTAGCCATCAGTTTCCCGTCTGCCGAATAGATATTCCCGCGGTTAGGATTGATCATCCGGTCGGGAAGCTGATATCTTTTGGCTTCTTTTTCCCATTTTTCTTTTTCTTTAAAAGCAATTTTTATCGTAAAAGTGACAATACAAATGATAACGAGAAATAATAGCGCTACGATACAATAGTAACGGTTCAGTACACTTTTATCATTGGTTGGTTTGCTGATGGGTTGTCCGTTGGTTGCCATGATCATTTATATAAAATATACGGTGGTGATTTAGTGCTTTCTAATTTCAATCCTTGCGATTTAACCAATTGTTCGATTTGTGACATGCGGTTACTTTCGATCAACTGGCCTGAAACATGGATAGATTCGTATTTTATTTCCTGCAGTTCTTTTTGTAACTGATCGATTTGACGTAGTTTCAGCAAACACGTATATCGATTTCCAATAAAAAAGACAAGCAGGACGACAATTAATATAATCATCCGCGTATGTTTGACTATAAAATCTTCCTTCAAGATTCCTCCGCTGAGCAGGAAGAACAGGAAAAAACTTCTCTTCTTTTTCTTTTTAATGGGTTGTTGTTCGTTTTCCATCATTCATTGTTTTTCAGCGATTCGTAATTTGGCGCTACGTGCGCGAGGATTGTTGGTTATTTCTTCGGCTTCCGGCGTAATGACTTTATTATTAATTGGTAATAAGGGAGCTATCTTGTTTCCATAGAAGTCTATCTCGCTTTTCCCTTCGAAATTCCCGGTGCGGAAAAAGTTTTTCACCAACCTGTCTTCCAACGAGTGATACGCGATAATCACCAACCGTCCCCCGGGTTTTAACAGCCTGACAGATTGATTTAAGAGGGCGCAGAGGGCTTCCAGCTCTGCGTTTGTTTCGATACGCAGGGATTGGAATACTTGGGCAAGGATTTTTTTTTCTTTGTCTTTCCGAATAAAAGGCTGGAGGATTTCCAGCAATTCTTCGGTGGTTTGAATGGGTTGACGGATTCTTGCAGCGACGATATGTGTCGCTAATTTTCGGGCTATTTTCAATTCGCCGTATGTAAAGAAAATCCGGGCAAGGTCTTCTTCGGCAAACGTATTCAGTATATCGGCTGCCGTTTGTCCTTTCCTGTTGTTCATTCGCATATCTAGCGCACCATTCAGCCGAAATGAAAAGCCGCGTGCGGCATTGTCGAAATGGTGGGAGGATACCCCCAAGTCGGCCAGGATTCCATCTACGGCAGTCACTCCGTGATAACGCATAAAGTTGGACAGGTAGCTGAAATTACTGCGAACAAAGGTGAAGCGCGGGTCTGCCGGGATATTGACTTCTGCATCGGCATCCCGGTCAAACCCATACAATCGTCCCTCATCCCCCAGCCTTTTCAATATGCCGTGGGAATGACCTCCTCCTCCGAAGGTTACGTCAACATAAACCCCGGAAGAATGAATATGAAGGCCTTTCAGGCTTTCGTTAAGTAGTACAGGTGTATGATAGAAAAAATCCTCCTTTCTCATTATCAATACTTTCGCTTGTTATTCCTCTTCTTTAACGAGCGTAAAAGTAGTTATTTTTTTGCTTATAATCTGTCTTTTAATGGAAAAAAATTATCGAACACCGTTCATCCACGAAATCACATATTTCAGTTTGTCGTTAGTCGGAACATCTTGCATGAACTCAAATCCTCCTTCCACTCCCAATTCCTTACATGTCTGCTCGAAGTGGCAAAGGGCAATTCCCATATCAATATTGTCAAATATGGGGTAAGGTTTTTTATAAAAGTGTAATGTATTACCTTCAAGCAGTGTCCGCCACTCCTGTTTATTGCTGGCCGAGGGCGCCAACCGAACCATTTCAAGCGGTTTCAGGAAAAGCCCTGCCGAAGTGTCCGTCAGCGGATTATCAAAATGCTTGTTAAAGAAAAGTTCTCCGAAAGGTTTTCGTGACGAATGATTTTTAGCTGCATTGACAATATATTTCTCCAAGAACCGTATCCTGTCGCTTTCATAACCGACCGGCGATACGATCCTTATTTTTTCGTTCGGTTTTAAAGTGATTTGTTTCTTAAAATCGCTACGATTAAAAGAGCCTCCAAGCCAGCATGTACCTAAACCTAATCCGGTACAAAACAAGACGGTTTGCTCAAATATGTACGCTGCTGCCGTTTCGGCAAAAGGCGCTTCTTCATAGACCAGCGCCAAAAAATCACATGCACCTTTAATCCATCCGTAAGTCCCTAATTTGATGGGTTTTTCATCTGATTGATTCACGCTAATCAGTTCGATTCGCGCCTTGATTTCAAAAGGCACATTCAACTGATTGAGAAATTGTTGAATCTGATTCGCATGTTCTTTGCTCAACGGCTCTCCTGAATAAGTGCGAACTGAGCGACGCTTTTGTATCGTTTCGATTATTGACATTTGCTGAATTTTATTTTCCTTTATATGCTTCATGTCACAAAAATACAGCTATTTGTTGAAATGAACAACTTTAATGTGATTTCTTTGTGTATTTTGTGACGAAAAAAGGGTTAGGAGTGAACGCGGTCTTTTATTCCTCAAACAGAATGATGAAAAATTCCTGTTTTGTAATATTCAGCGTTCGTAAATTGTTTTTTATAATAAATTCCGGTATCGGGTCTATATGCGTTTGAAATATAATCGGTCTTAACAAACCGCTCTTTGACCATTTTTCATGACCCGATTCGGTGTTTATATATTGACAACCGGCTTTTATTAAAAACGCCCTAAAGTCTTTGATTGTTATGTTTGATAATTTATGCGTAGACACATTCAGGGAATTGAATTTGTTTATTATATTTTATAAAGTCCCTGTTATTTACAATGCTTTTAAATTGCCTGTTATTCTTAAACAGATAATCAAAGTCAGGCGATTTAAGTTTATTGTGCTTATTTACTACCCAACCGTGACGTTCTAAATCTTTAATAAGCGTATTTTTGTCTATGGTGTCTTCAAAATACATTTTCAACGTTTGGGAAAATGATTGTTGGGCTTCATCTTCATTATTGCCATACCCTGTTAAATCTAAAGCAGGACAATACACAAAAAACACATTATCCTCTACGAACGAAATCAAAGACAGTTCCGTTTTGATAACAGATCGTTTATTTGCAAATGCTGCATTATAATAGATGTTTTCTCTCATGCCTTTTATTGGTCGTATAATTCCGCAAAGATACAATATGTTTTTTATCGATCCAAAAAAAATCCTTTTTTTGAATCATAATTTTTTGAATGTGTTATCTGNNTCGCCGTATCATCAATGCCCAAGCCGAGACAAACAGCNCCCGGATAGGGCGCAGCATAATTCTTATCCATGATTTGCCGGAAGGCTTCTTCGGCTTTCGCTTCAGCGCTTTCATCTTCGTATGCTACCTTAAGNTCGATGACATAGAGGTGACTTTTGTACGAAACGACCAAATCGGCACGTCCNCTGTTGGTGTGCATCTCAGCGGATACCACTACGCCACAACCTTGCAAGAAAGACAGAATCGAAGAACGGTAAAGCCATTCCTGAGGTTTCATTTCGTAGTTGTTATAAGAAATACTTTGTTTGGCTGCCGCCGTAAAATCATCGTAAGGAATGCTTGCCAGTAAACGGTTGAAAGCGACAATAATCATTTCACTGTTTTTGTCTTTCAAGCCGGTCAACAAGTCAGTCTGACATTGGCTGTAACTTTCATCTTTGTACTGTAACATATTCTGTGTTACCATTTCCGACATGGCGTTCAGCACTTCGGTATTCGGATAATCCAACGAGAGTTCATGAATATCACCCGGACGCAAAGTCAGGTAACCGCTCTGATACAAAAATCCTTCTGGAGGCGTATCATCCATATCGCCCGGATTCTCGACAAAATTACGGGACACAGGAAAATTACGAAATTGCTCTACCGTTAAACTCCTGCTTTTCATATAATCGGCAATAAATTTAGGTTTGCCGGAAAGCATCCAGAAATTCGAAAATTTCTTTTTCTTAAAAAAAGACAAGGTTGAATATGGATTATAAAGTCTTGTTTCCGCTTCATCATCGAAAGAAAACCCATTGTAGTAATAACGCATTTTATCAATCAATTCCGATGTGGATATTTGCATACGTTCTGCCGTTTCATTCAAATAATCGGGAAAATACCGGATGATTTCCTGCTCCGTATATCCACAAATCTCGGCATATTCCGGCATCATCGAAATATCGAGTGGTGTATTCAGCGTAGAAAAAACACTAAACCGCGCAAATTTTGAAATACCGGTGATGAACGTAAAGCGGATAAATTCATCACCGGCTTTGATCCGGACATAGTAATTCCTCAATACTTCGCGCACTTTCTCAGCCATATCCGTGTCGTTTACGAAATCGGTATAGGGCTTGTCGTATTCATCCACCAAAATCACTACTTTTTGATTATATTTTTTGGCGGCAGCCCATATGAGTTCGCTCAATAAAACACCTGCTAATTGCGAGTCTGATAACTTTATATCCAAACTGTTTGCTGCTTCAACGGTCAATTGCAATATAGATTCATCCACCCCTTCAAATCCCTTATTTGTAATAACCTTACTCATATCCAACCGGATAACCGGGCTTGGTTTAAAGTCCGGGCGGTTGATGAATTCTTCCGCATAAAGTCCTTTGAAGAGTTCTTTTTTACCCGAAAACAGTGCATCGAACGTAGAGACAGTAAGCGATTTGCCAAATCTTCGGGGACGGGCAAGGAAATAGATTGCACCTGTATCAATCAAATCAACAAGATATTTTGTCTTGTCAACATATACATATCCTTCTGTTCGAAGTTTGTCAAAAGTTTGTATACCTATGGGTAATTTTAAACGTTTATTTTCCATTGTGCTGATTGATTAGATAAGTGAATGTAAGCGATTTTGTTATGCTTTACCCCGCTATCAGTTTTTTGGCGATGGTGACGGCTGAGTTGGCGTTGCTGCCGTAGGCGTCGGCGCCTATGCCGAGTGCGTAGGTTTCGTTGATGGGGGCGCCGCCGACCATTACTTTGACGGTGTTGCGCAAGCCTGCTTTTTCGATGGCCTCGATGATTTCTTTCATGTAGGTCATGGTGGTGGTGAGCAGGGCGGAGAGGCAGATGATATTGGCATTGTGTGCTTTTACGGCTTCGATAAACTTTTCGGAGGTTACGTCGACTCCCAGATTAACCACCTCAAAACCACATCCTTCAAGCATTGAGGCCACGAGGTTCTTGCCAATATCGTGCAAGTCACCTTTTACTGTACCGATGACCACTGTGCTCAGTCGTTTGGTCTTTTCGTCCTTTAACAGGGGTTTTAGTATCTCGAGGGCGCCTTTCATGGCCCTGGCTGCGATTAATAGTTCAGGTACAAAAGCCTTGCCTTCTTCGAAGCGACGGCCTATCTCTTCCATTGCGCCCGACATATAGTCGTTGATCATGACTTGTGGGTCGCATCCTTCGGCTATCGCCTGTTGGGTGGCTTCGACAGCTGCTGCAAGATTTCCTTTGATGATCGCTTCTTTTAATAAATCTAAATTTTCCATAGTTATAATTATTTATTGTTACGTAATTCATTGAGTGTCTCAAATATGGCTGCCACATTTTCGATCGGTGTGTTGGCCTGGATATTATGAACGGCATTAAAAACAAAACCGCCTCCTTTGCCGAATATTTCACATTGATGCCGTACATGTTCTTTGATCTGTTCGGGTGTGCCGTAAGGCAATATCCGTTGGGTATCAATCCCTCCTCCCCAGAAGATCAGGTTTAACCCGAATTCATTCTTCAACCGTTGCGAATCCATATTCTTCGCATTGATTTGCACAGGATTTAAGATATCAAACCCTGATTCAATTATATCGGGGATGAGCGGAGTGACGGAACCGCAACTGTGTTTGAATATTTTCCATGTGGTATGTCGGTGTATCCATTCATTCATCCGTTTGTAGTGGGGCATCCATAGGTTGCGGTAGGTTTCGGATGAGCAGAATTGTGATTCCTGTGTGCCAAAGTCGGTACCGCATGTAAATACGACATCCACCTTATCGCCCACCCTTTCCCAGAGTTTTCGGTAGTTCAGGATAGCTATGTCTACCTGTCGCTCAAATATCCGGTGAATGAAATCGGAGCGGATGATGGTCGACATATACCATTCGGCTACGGAGCGAATGCCTTTCGGGTCTTTCAGGCTCATACCCGGGATAAAGGCAATATCGCCCAATGCTGCACCTCCAAAGCTGGCAATAACGCCTTTGCCGGATGAAGCAGCTTCATTGATTTGCGTTACGAAATGTTCCAGATCCACATCTTCAATTAATCCAAACTCTTCCAAGTTGTCTTCCACCCGGAGAGAGGCTTCGTCGACAGTAAGTTTTCTTTCTATGGCATTGATAAAATAACATCCGGAAGGCAAAACGGCGCTCGGAGGATATGAACGGTCGCCTTGCGCATAAACATAAATATTACCCGACGTATCGGGTGTAAGATCAATATCTTTTGAGATCAACACGATTTGTCCCCATGGGGTGGTTTGTTGATGATATTCGAGTTCGGTCGTTCCCAACATATTGTTTCGCCCTGTAACACCAATGACATCGGTTCCGATTATTTGCTGCAATTCGTCGTCGACTTCGCCCAACATCTGGTAGGGTTCGATAACTTTTACAGGCTTTTCTTCCAACCCGTAAAACCTGCGCAATCCCTCAATCACTTTGCAATGGATACCTGTCACGCCTGTTGTCCCGAAGTCGACAGGGATTTCGCCCTCTTGATGATTAAGGGCACGTTGTATTTTTTCTCTTGAATTCATTATAGATAATTAGGAATTAAGAATTACGGATACCTTGCTGAACATGAGCACATCAAGACAAATTCGTAACTATCGGGTGTGATTTTGATTAAATCACCTATACCGGGGTACTCTATGTGTGCTCCTGCAACCAGTATTTGGTTGTCAGCAATATATTGCAATAATTGCCTGCGAATTTCTACTGCTTTGACCGGATCGGTATCATACGTCATGGCGACTTGGGGGAAAGGCATCTGAATAGCCATCGCATGGGTCAGGTCACCCCAGTAGAAAAGTTTGGCTCCATCCGATTCAAGCAGATAACCCACATGTCCCGGTGTATGTCCGTAAGCGGCAACACCTTTGACACCGGGCATCAATTCGGTTGCGTTCTCAATATCGCCCGGAGTGAAAATCACCAATTTATCTTTATAAGCGTTGAAGATATTGCGAGCGGTGGTAAAAGCGCCGCGCCGATTTTCGGGCAACGCCGTCATCTCGGTATCATTCATGTAGTAGTCGTACTCCGGTTTGGAGATATAGAGCGATGCATTGGGGAAACTTTGTTGGCCGTTTAACAGCAGACTCCCGATATGGTCGCCATGGAAATGTGAAATAAAGACAGCATCGATTGAGCCGGCGCTTTTTCCGCATAATGCCAGATTATCGATTGTCTTTTGGCCATATCCGGCATCAAAAAGCAAAGATTTCGTCCCCATTTCGACTAAGAAAACATTGGTTGCTATCGGGTAAGTTCCATCGGGGATGGCCTTTTGAATCATTTCATCGGTTGCGCCAACTAAGATATTTGTTGCACCCTCTCCTTGTCCTTCCTGAAGTAAGGTAACCGTTAACGAACCGACATCGAATATGACGACTTCATCCTGCGCTTTCAGATTTTGCAAAGTCCATACAATTAATAACATGGAACATACGATGATGTTCAATAAAGTTGATTTGAATAATTTTCTTTTCATATAATTCATTTATTAAGTGTTTATATTGATTAAATCTTTAAATCTTTAAATTTTTAAATAGTTATTTTTCCACTTCTCTACCTGCGGAATCAATGCCTGTTGCTCGTCGTTATAAATCACATAGTCGGCATGTTCCATTTTCTCCTCATCGGGGATTTGATGTTGCATTCGTAGCCATACTTCGGCTTCAGTTACACGGTCGCGCTCCATCACACGGTGGATACGCAGTTCACGGGGTGCATATACCATCACACAGCTATCTACCCAATGATTGAAGTTCGATTCAAACAAAATGGCCGATTCCAGCACAACNTATTTCGTTGACTGCNGTTCTGCCCACGATTGAAAATGAAGGGCTACTTCNGGGTGGATGATGGCATTGACCTGTTCCAATAATCGGGCATCGTTGAAGATAAGTGATGCCATCAGGCGGCGATTCAAACCGTCCGGTCCATAGATAGCATCGCCCAACAGCGCGGTTAGTCGTTCATGAAGCAGGGAGGTCTCAACCCTAATAGGGTTTGGAACAGGCTGATCTTCAACCCTAACAGGGTTTGAAACCCTGTTAGGGTTAGGTGCGTCAAGCAAGCGTTTACTTTCTTCGTCCGCCACATACACAGGAATCCCGTATACCTCAAGCAATGAGGCTACGACCGATTTGCCGCTTCCGATTCCTCCCGTTAATCCTATCGTGATCATAGCCTGTTTTGTTCGATTATAAATTCAATGATATCGGGGATAATGACCGGTTGGGTAATCCATAAGGGTTGTTTAGTCAGGTACAACAGGAGTTTACCTGATGACTGATTGGTTTCAAATTCGCGGAATGGAATTTGTATTTCAAAATCAATCTCTTCCAAATCCCTAAAACGAGATATCGGGACATTACACACTACCTCGACTGATGAAGGAAACGTACGCAAGGTGAAATTATCGGGAAGATCGCTACACTTGATGGCCAAAGTCATTCGTTTTTCGGTAAATTCTTCGATCGGTACGGTAACTGTCACCTCGTCGGGTTCCGTATAAACACCTGCTATTTTTTCTAATTTGAGTTTGACGGTATGCGTTTGATTTCCCTGTTTTATCTCCGAAAAGACTGTATTTATGCTTGTTATTGAATCCAACAGACTGCTTTCAGCATACAAATTCACTTTTTCCGGAACGATGGTCATCAGACCTGAAATCTGATAACCGGGATCAAGTGATACCGAAATATCAGCCTGTACCGGTACTTCCTTGTTATGCATTTCCATATAGGTTATTGAGATGGTTTGCGGTTCGATATCAAGCAGTGACGTAGTCGAAATCAACTGCTTGGAAATGCCTGACTCGATCATTCGTCTGGTAACCAGCACATTCCTTTCCTTGCGGATATCACTTAAATTTACTTCAACCGGATCGAGCGTGTGCAGCCAGGAATAATTTATCAACACATTCCCTTTATCTCTTACCTTGACAACAATTTCCGTTGGATAATCGTCCATAGAAACCATTTCTTCGGGCATATTTGTGTATTTTACCGGCACGAAAATCTCTATTTCATATTCTTGTTGCAGGTTTTGCAACAGCCAGAAACCAAATGCAAGCAAGACAAAAGAAAGAAAAATCAACGTCTCTTTCCAACGTGATTGAAAAAAAAAGACCTTAATCTTACGGATAGACTTGAACGGATTATATTTGTCAAGCCATGGTTTCATCNGCGTATTGATTATTTTTGCTGTATNTCTTCGGGAGAAGCATATACAGACGATTTCTCGACACGAATACGTACGCCATCTGCAATTTCGATCAGCAGTGAAGTATCCGATATCTCTTTAATTCTTCCATGAATCCCTCCTGCAGTAATCACCTTGTCGCCATTTTTCATGGCATTACGTGCTTGTTGAATCTCTTTTTGTTTTTTCTGTTGCGGGCGAATCATCAGGAAATACATGATCGCTATCATGGCAACAATCATCAAAATAAATGAGTACTGACCTGATCCTGATTGGGGAGCTTCAGGCGCTTGAAGCAAAATTGACAATAAATTCATCCTATTTGTATTTAAAATTACAGTTTTTCGTTTTGTAGTGCCAAAGATACGAAAAAATTAATCTTTCAATATCAATTTTTCTTTTTTTAACTCTTTGACAATCGAATCAAGTATGCCGTTGATGAAAACACTGCTTTTTGGGGTGCTGTAATATTTGGCCGCATCAATATATTCATTGAGTGTCACTTTGGTCGGGATTTTAGGGAAATTCAAAATCTCCGCCAAGGCCACTTGCATAATGACCATATCCATATTGGCGATACGTTCGGATTCCCAGTTTTTCGTATGACGATTGATCCGTTCGCGGTATTCCTCTTCATGTTGCATGGTGTCACGAAACAGCCGGATGACAAAATCGCAATCCTCCTCATCCTTATACATCGGCAATAATTCCTGTTTGCTGCCTTCCGCTTCTTTAAATCGCTTGATGGTCTTGAGTACAAACGTCTCGATAATCTCCACATCATCATTCCAGAAGATGTTGAGGTCTTCGAGTTTATCTTCAATTTCTTCGTTCCCGCAAATCAAATTACGGAAAACCGACCGCCAAAACTCCTGATCTGTGGCGTAGGTATCTTCGGGATTATGCAGATAATTGGTATATATATCCGATTCCAATATCATCTCCAATACTTTCTTTACGAAGACCCGCTCATTTGTCCACGCGATACCATGCTCCCTGACATATTGCCGGATTGTTTCGTTGGTTGCCACCTGACGGGCAAAACGATTGTCGATGAATCGTGTGTTGGGATGGAGGTCTTCTTCGGTGGGAAGGTATTTATGTTTCCGCGCATCAATCTGTTGTTCGTGAAG
>JGI24702J35022_10001008_pt1 | contig 17647 bp, 17 predicted proteins | sample TergutTh196P4_FD_35022 | JGI IMG/M metagenome (IMG submission 35022)
GGAATAAGCTTCGGCTAACTACGTGCCAGCAGCCGCGGTAATACGTAGGAAGCAAGCGTTATCCGGATTTACTGGGCGTAAAGTGAGCGTAGGTGGCCTTTCAAGTCAGATGTGAAATCTCTCGGCTTAACCGAGAGAAGCCGTTTGATACTGTTGGGCTAGAGGGCATCAGGGGAAGGTGGAATTCCGGGTGTAGTGGTGAAATGCGTAGATATCCGGAGGAACACCAGTGGCGAAGGCGACCTTCTAGGATGTTTCTGACACTGAGGCTCGAAAGTGTGGGGAGCGAACAGGATTAGATACCCTGGTAGTCCACACTGTAAACGATGGATACTAGGTATAGGGAGTTTCGACCCTCTCTGTGCCGAAGCTAACGCTTTAAGTATCCCGCCTGGGGACTACGGCCGCAAGGTTAAAACTCAAAGGAATTGACGGGGGCCCGCACAAGCAGCGGAGCGTGTGGTTTAATTCGATGCAACACGAAAAACCTCACCAGGGTTTGACATGTCGGAAGTAGCGAACCGAAAGGGAAACAAACTGTCAAGTCAGTAGCCGATACAGGTGCTGCATGGCTGTCGTCAGCTCGTGCCGTGAGGTGTATGGTTAAGTCCTGCAACGAGCGCAACCCTCGTGGTTAGTTGAATTCTCTAGCCAGACCGCCCCGCAAAACGGGGAGGAAGGTGGGGATGACGTCAAGTCAGCATGGCCTTTATACCCTGGGCTACACACACGCTACAATGGGTGGTACAATGGGTAGCAACAACGCGAGTTGAAGCCAATCCCTTAAAACCATCCTCAGTTCAGATTGCAGGCTGAAACTCGCCTGCATGAAGTAGGAGTTGCTAGTAAACGCAAATCAGCATGTTGCGTTGAATACGTTCTCGGGCCTTGTACACACCGCCCGTCACGTCATGAAAGCCGGTAAGACCTGAAGTCGATGGGCTAACTCGTAAGAGAGGCAGTCGCCGAGGGTGGGACTGGTGATTGGGACGAAGTCGTAACAAGGTAGTCGTAGCGGAAGCTGCGGCTGGATCACCTCCTTTCTAGGGAGACTGAGACTGTTGTCTCTATTTCCTAGGTCGAATCCATTGAAAGATGGAATTTGCTTAAAATTTATCTTCCTTCCACTATCCAGAGGTTAAGGTGAACTTGTATAAAAGCCACTTTATAATTGACAAAATTTCTGCTATTATTACGCAGAGTAAAGAATGCTCCGCTAGTACTTTTTGGGAACTTATTATGGGCGATTAGCTCAGCTGGTTAGAGCACAGTCCTGATAAGACTGGGGTCTGAAGTTCGAATCTTCAATCGCCCACCATGCACGACTAACCCGAACCATCTATTCGTGTTCAAGGGTGGATTTGGAATCTTATTGCAATAATTTGTGCCGCATTTGCTGCTCTATCACTTGGTGCCTCAAAATCAATTGATGCGACGCTTAGTGCAGTTAAGAGTTCCACAGGGATGAAGAGGCTGATTGATAGTTTACGTTTTGCATTTGGAAGAAGTTTGGATGTGACACTCTCAACCACAATTATGACGCGAGTTCTTGGGTTACACCAACAAGTGGTTGACTACATAATTGGTGAGATAAGAAAATAATGCGATTCAAACTCTTACCACCGTTTTTCTACTGGACTATGATTGTAATTCAGATTAGTTGGGTTACATTTGTTCTGGTTTTGCTGACACTACCAATCAATAGACACATTGAAGCAGTGAAGTCTGCCATATTGCTTTTTTTCTTTAGCGAATTACTCCTTATTCCAGCAACTATCGGGGCTTGCCAACAAGTTTGCATAAGTAAACATGGTGTATCAAAATGCTTTTTATTCATGCACTGGAATAAAATTCCATGGAGTGACGTAAAAGAAGTGGGATATATTCTTACAGGGGCTACAAATGTTACATATAAATACATTTACATTGCAAAAAGAAATTTGTCTGACGAAGAGACAAAGAAGGGTGGGCTAAAAGACTGGAAGGGACTTGTTGCAATTAATTACAGTGAGGCAGTGATCAATAGCATTTCCACGTTTGCAAGTTTGAACAGTATTAACAATAATCTTTGAAACAGCAAACTAAAGTCATTGTTGTGTTTTGTTTCAAATTTGTGCCTATGTATGCCTAATTTGAAGAATAATTATGAGGTGAGTTGATGAGATTTTTGCGACCTGTGACAAGGGGGCGATTTGTCCGATTCGCTTGTTTACTGCAGGAAATTGCATTATGCGCATAAATGTGGTACATATTTGATGGTTGCAAGCTGCCTTTTAGCCAAATTCCTTTAGGAGGGTAGTATTAGTGAGATTCGGAGGTGCTGAGTTCCCAGTAGCACTGTTCATATTCTTGGTATTGCTTTTTGTGATAATTATCTTTATTGCCTTTGTCCTGTATTTTTTGAAAGCTGTTGGGATATATCGCATGAGTGTTGCTCGTGGACTTCGTTTTGGCTGGCTAGGTTTTATTCCCTATGCTAATGAGTTTCAATTGGGTCAGATTGCTGGCGAAATTGAGTTTGGAAACAAGAGAATCAAAAATACAGGGGTTTGGTTGTTAATATTGCCGATTGTCTATGGAATGGTTTTTACCATTGGATTTATGATTATATATATACCTTTCTTGTTAAAAATTGTTTCAATTACAGAAGCTACTTCAGAAATCGAAGATATTTTACCAACGTTGTCTGTTTTTATAATAGTTCTTACGATTTTTATTATAGTGATGATTATTGCTGAAATACTTGTTAATTTAGTGAAATATCTTGCAATCCATAAAGTGTTTTCCCACTTCAGTAGTGGACAGAAACCAGTGTTTTACTTGTTGCTGGCAATCTTGATTCCCTGCGCTTATGAGATACTGCTGTTTCGACTTAGTAGTCGTCCATTAGTGGTTTCTAACACACAGCCGTTTGCAGGTACCGAGTAGTAATTGGCAAAATGCGAGTTTTATAGTTCTATTGTTCAAAAGAAACAATAGAACTATGTTTCGGCTATAAGTGAAGCCATTGACAATAAAGGAGAACCAAATGCGAGCTATTATAACGGTGATTGGAACAGATTGTGTTGGCATAATTGCTGGAGTAAGCGCTGTGTTAGTCAAATACAACGTAAATATTTTAGATATGAACCAAACTACAATGCAGGGATTGTTTACAATGATAATGTTGGTTGATATGAGCAAATCGAGGACCAGTTTTGAGAAACTAGCCGAAGTGCTAGAAACAAATGGCAATGAGTTGGGTATGAAGATTCATATCCAACATGAAGATGTTTTTAAATCCATGCATCGTATTTAGCGGAGACATAACATGATTGAACCGTATGAGGTGGTTGAAACAATTAACATGATATCCAGCGAGAGTTTGGATATTCGTACCATAACTATGGGAATTTCTCTGCGTGACTGCGTTCATTCCGACACGAAAGCGCTTTGCACTCGTGTTTACAATAAAATAACATGCGTTGCCCGAGACTTAGTACAAGTTGGAGAAACAATTGAGCGGAAATACGGCATTCCAATTATTAATAAGCGTATTTCTGTTACCCCAATTTCTATAATTGCGGAGGGCTGTGAAGGGGATTGTGTCGAATTAGCGTATGCTTTAGAACGGGCGGCCAAAGAGCTGGGGGTTAACTTTATCGGTGGATATTCTGCTTTGGTGCACAAAGGGTATACAGTTGGAGATAAGAGGCTGGTAGAATCGATCCCCGAAGCTTTGTCAAATACAGAAAGAGTTTGTGCATCGGTAAACGTCGCTACCACAAAAGCTGGTATTAATATGGATGCGGTAGCACAAATGGGACGTGTTATTAAACAGACCGCATATCTTTCAGCCGCACGCGACAGTATTGCCTGTACAAAGCTTGTGGTGTTTACTAATGCGCAAGAAGACAATCCTTTTATGGCTGGCGCTTTCCACGGTGTTGGGGAACCGGAAAGCGTCATTAATGTCGGCGTGAGTGGTCCGGGAGTCATGCATAGTGCCCTGTCAAAATTGGGTCGTGAGGCCAACTTTAGTGAACTAGCAGAGCTTGTTAAAAAGACTGCATTCAAAATTACGCGAATGGGGCAGTTGGTAGCAACGGAAGCTGCAAAAATGCTCAACATTCCGTTTGGGGTAGTCGATTTATCTTTGGCTCCTACCATTGCGGTGGGTGATAGTGTAGCTCTTATTTTGGAGGATATGGGAATCGAAAAATGTGGAGCGCATGGCACTACGGCTGCTTTAGCTCTACTTAACGACGCGGTGAAAAAAGGTGGTGTGATGGCTTCATCCCATGTTGGTGGATTGTCTGGAGCGTTCATTCCGGTATGTGAAGACGCTGGAATGATTGAAGCCGTTAAATGTGGAGCTCTTTCCTTGGAAAAACTTGAAGCCATGACCTGTGTTTGTTCGGTTGGGTTAGACATGATTCCTATTCCTGGTGACACTCCAGATTCGACGATTTCCGCCATAATTGCTGACGAAGCGGCTATTGGTGTTGTTAATAATAAAACTACCGCCGTAAGAATAATTCCTGTAAGTGGTAAGAAAGCTGGTGACCAAGTGGAATTTGGCGGGTTGTTGGGAGGGGGCATCATTATGCCAGTAAATCGCTTTTCTTCCGAAAACTTTGTTAGGCGTGGCGGACGGATACCAGCGCCAATTAATAGCTTGAGGAATTAATACTGCTTGGTAACAGAGACACAGCGTATTGAAAGGTGCTTTATGATAGAAACGACTATTGAAGGATGCCACCCGCTCCTAGAAGCTTTACGTGCTGGTCGTAGTATTAATCGAGTGTTCTTTGCGCGTGGTATTGTGAGAAACGGCACATTTACAGAGATTGTTACTCTTCTTCGTAAACGGGGTGTACCGTTTGAATTTCAAGATCGTTCATTATTGGATCGTATAGCATCAACGGCTTCCCATCAGGGGGTGGTGGCCAAAGTGGCAGCACATGAATTTTGTACTTTAGAAGACATATTGCATATGTCGCAGCGTAATAATAAAGTGCCGTTGTACTGTGTTTTGGATGGGCTGGAAGACCCTCATAACTTAGGGGCTATTTTACGTACAGCAGATGCTGCTGGGATTCAGGGAATTATTATTCGCAATAGACGAGAGGTAGGTTTGACGCCGGTAGTAGCTAAGACCTCAGCTGGAGCGATTGAATACGTACCGGTGGCGCGTGTGTCCAATATTAATCAAGCTATTGATACACTAAAGAGAAGTGGCTTATGGGTAGTAGGTATTGAGGTTAACGGAACGATCCCTTTTGACCAAGTGGATTATAAACTACCGACGGCTATTGTTGTTGGCGGAGAAGGCGAAGGCATTTCTGAACTCACTCGAAAAAAATGTGACTTGCTAGCGTCAATCCCCATGTGTGGACAAATAAGCTCTCTGAATGCTTCCGTGGCTACCGCATTGGTTATGTATGAAGCGTTTCGACAGCGGCGGAAATAGATTGGCAATATCGCTGGAAATGAAGGGGATAACGCAATTTACTGATAAGAACCCCAAAATGTATTTGTAGGTTAAGCCCTGAAGAGAGGGGTCTTTTTGGAAGCGTATGAAGTATTTGCCAGTGAGGGGCTAATCAAATCTTGGTCAGTGTTGAGATGCAGTTTCCATTTCATCGTTTTAAGGGTTTTCCAGTATACAAACAAGCCACATTGAGGGGAGTGAAGGTGTTTTGTTTGACTAAGCTTTTAATTTACTTATATAATTACAAATTGTGCCGCACTGAATGGACGGCATTGATTGCCCGAGTGGCGCAACGGTAGCGCAACCGACTTGTAATCGGTAGGTTAGCGGGTTCGAGTCCCCTCTCGGGCTTTGTCTACCGTGGTTGTTGGCATAGGGAGGGGTGCCGGAGTGGTTAATCGGAACAGACTGTAAATCTGTCGCCCTAAGGGCTTCACTGGTTCGAATCCAGTCCCCTCCACCATCACCTGATAATCCTCACCAGCTGTTCGTATTTAAGGGCGGCTTTGGAATAGTGGGTTATTTCAAGGATTTGTTGATATAAAAAAGGCGAGAGTACCAAAAATATTCTCGCCCTTTTTCGGTATGCTCTTTTTAGTTTGTTGAAGTATTCTTCGTTGTGAGTCAGTATAGTCTATATGACATTTGTTCTCCATTGTGACGCAGACCCGAAGTTGACTAGATTAAACATTAAGCCTATAGTGCTATCAACGTTAGGAATCGATTTATACGCATAAAACGATGAATCATGAAAAACTCTTTGCTGAACTGCTTACTCATGTTACTCATGCACTATCGATGCGTAAAAGGCATAAGCCTGATTTAAGTATAATTTGGGTTGCATGGCGAATCAACTGCAATCCGTTGCATTAGTAGTATTGGGACGGATACATTGTTCTGTGTGAGAAATAGTTAAGATATCGTTGTTGACTCTGTTTTTGTTGTGAAAGTGCTTAAGTATGTGGAAGAGATGCCTGAGACACACTAACATGGGTTTTTATAAAAATGCTTCTTTGCGTAATATGTTCAGTGCATAGAAACCCAAGAGGTCGTTCCGCTGGAAAGAAATAAGCGGAGATAATGAATTTTAATGAAGTAGTTCTTGAAATTTGAGGAGAATAAATAATGCATAGATTGGTAAATATTACCAAGGATTATCAGGTAGCTGATACAACCGTAAAGGCGCTAAAAGGTATTTCCCTGTCATTTCGTAAGAATGAGTTTGTGGCGGTACTTGGTCCTAGCGGATGTGGGAAAACAACTCTGCTGAATATCGTGGGGGGCCTGGATAAATATACCTCAGGTGACTTAATTATCAATGGCCGAAGTACCAAGGGTTACAACGATCGGGATTGGGATGTTTACCGTAGCCGTCGTATCGGCTTTATATTCCAGAGTTACAATTTGATTCCGCACCAGACAGTTTTAGGAAATGTTGAGCTTGCACTTACCATCGCTGGGATGAGCAAAAGCGATAGGGTCGAAAAAGCCAAAAAAGCACTCGATAAAGTAGGGCTCACAGATCAGTATTATAAACATCCCAACCAGTTGTCAGGAGGGCAGAGCCAACGGGTTGCGATTGCCAGAGCACTCGTTAATGATCCGGAGGTTTTATTGGCTGATGAGCCAACAGGCGCCTTGGATACAGTGACTTCCACACAGATTATGGAAATAATTAAACAAATCTCGCATGAGCGTTTGGTTGTAATGGTGACACATAATGCTGAACTTGCCGATGAATATGCCACCCGAATAATAAGGATGATAGATGGTAATATCCTCAGCGATAGTAAACCCTTCAGCGAATACGAAGAAAATGAAGCCATTAAAGTAGCTCTTGTTTTGGAAGAAAAGACTGCGTCTTCAAACTCAAAAGAAAATATAAAGAAAGAAAAGCAACAGGCCAAGATGTCGTTCCTGACGGCGTTTAAACTCTCTCTGCAAAATCTATTCACCAAAAAGAGACGGACATTAATGACCAGTTTTGCCGGCTCAATTGGCATCATTGGGGTTTCGATGGTTTTGTCAATTTCATATGGGCTACAGAGCTATATCAATAATATGCAGAATGATATGTTATCAGGCTATCCGATTGAAGTCGCTGAAAGTGCTTTCAATATTAGCGAAATGATGAATAACATGCAGCAGAGTGAGCAGATGAGGCTGGTGAAAGAAAATGGATACGTTAATGTTAGGGCGATGGTAGAACAGATTATTGCACGAGCGGATAGTATGGATAGAATGCTCATCCAGAATACTATTGACCAGTATTATGTTGATTATATTCAGAATATGCCATCAGAATACTTGGCAGCTCTTTTCTTCGATTATGGGCTTGATGTAAGTAACAATATCTATACTGATTTCAGCATGGTGAGCGGTGGTGCGTCAACAACTCTCTCTCTCAGCGGTATAAGAGCTATTTATAATGCTATTCTTGCCGAGATGGATGGATTTGAGAAATATGCTTCAATGGTTGGCTCAGTGACTTCTTCTTTTAAACAGGCACCGGAAGCTGAAGGTTATCTTTTAACACAGTATGATATTATTTATGGCAGTGTCGCCAAAGAAAAAGACGAGGTTATGATTGTATTAGGGCAAGATCGAACGCTGTCAGACCTTTTGCTGGCGCAACTAGGATATTATTCACAGGAGGAATTCATTAATATCGCCAATAAAGCGGTCGGTAATCCTTATGACCAAGCGCTTTTCAAAGATAAAATTGATTACGATAAGTTAATTAATAAGACTTTTATTTGGTATCCCAACGATATAGTATTCAGCCAAACAGGCTCAAGCACTAACCCTTTCTCATACGATCCGTATTACTACGGAAGCGGAGGAATGGAACTCAAAATCGTAGGCATAATTGAACCGAAAGAGAATATCACACTTGGTATGATAACTAATGGGTTTTACTACACCACAGCCTTTGCGGAGTATTCTATTGAGCAGAATAAGGATTCCAAACTTGCTCAGGAATTGAATTCAACTGATAAGAAAGCTTTTAATAGTATGGCGACTTTTTTGCCGGAAGATTATATCTTTCCGGGCTCTCAGTCACAGATAGTGTATTCAGGGCTTGTCTTTGAGTACAGTTATACTTACAATGGGGAAACCAAAACAGCGAAAGGGCTGGTAGGAAGTACTGGCCAGTTATCAGCTATCTTGGGCTTGTTTGGTATTGACGATGGAGATGCGAATGAGCCAAAAGTGTTGGCTAGTACTTCCTTTGAGTTGCAACAGCTGGGGGGGAGCGATTTGCCTAATCGTATAGCTTTCTATCCCCATGATTTTCAAACCAAAGAGTATGTTCTTGCCTACTTGGACGAATGGAATGATGACGGAGAAATAAACATAAACGGTACAGTGCTGACTGCGGACGAACGAGAAACAATTACCTATACTGACACGCTTTCACTAATTATTCGGATGATTAAAGGCTTACTCAACATCATTACGGTTGCTTTAATCGGCTTTACGTCACTGTCGTTGATTGTATCCTGCGTAATGATTGCGATTATAACTTATATATCGGTGGTCGAGAGAATTAAGGAAATTGGCGTGATTAGAAGCCTTGGCGGTCGTAAGCGGGATGTGGCTAATCTGTTTACCGCTGAAACTGTAATTCTTGGGTTAGGCTCTGGGTTAATTGGCATTATTACGACATATGTGTTATCCGTGGTTATTAATTTGGTGGTCAAACGCTTTGATGTGCCGGCGATTGCCGTGTTCCCATGGCACTATGCCGTAATCATGATATGCGTGAGCGTTGGTTTGATGCTTGTCTCTGGATTGTTACCTTCGCGTTCAGCGGCTCGTAAGGATCCGGTGGTGGCACTGCGAACAGAGTAGAGGAGCAAAGGGTAAAATGCGAGATTACAAAAAATTAGCCGAGACTATTTATTCGCGGAAATCTTCACGGGAATACGATGATACTTCTACAGAACTCTTAGAAGGCGACCCTGATTTGATGCAGGTGTTTTCTGTTGAAACTCTGGTTGATGACATAAAAGTGGCAGTTCGGGTTCTTAGAGACAGACAGGTTAAGAACGACAGATCTAACTATTGCTTGGCTTTCTACAGTGAAGATAAACCGCGGTATTTGGAGAACATCGGTTTCATCGGACAACAGATTGAACTTGAATTGCAGGCTGAAGGCTTAGGGACGTGTTGGTGGGGGATGAAGAAGCCGAGCAAGGAATATAAAAGTCATAATGGGTTAGATTGTGTAATTACGATGTCTGCCGGAGTTCCCAAAGCTGTTGAAAAACGTGCTTATCCGGACGGTTTTAAAAGAAATAATGCGGATGAAATTATGATCGGTAATGCCTTGCCTGACCGCTTGATTGAGGCGGTACGCATTGCGCCAAGTGCGGTTAATCTACAACCTTGGTTGATTGAAAAGTCTGATCACGATTACTCTTTCTATCTGCGGCAACCCAAGGGGATAATGGAAAAACTTATCGGATCGATGCGACACATCGATATGGGGATAGCTATTGCACACTTTTTCGTGCAAGCTAAGGCCAATGGGTTGAATTTGTCTTTTGATTTTAACGGTAACAATCGAGAGAAGGCTCTCTTTATAGCTAAAATCACACTGGATGCCTAGCCCCCAATGATGACAGGCGTATTTTGGCTTGACAAACTTTAAAAAAGCCTATATCCTTACTTTTTAGTCAGCATCACAACGAAGCTATGGCTCCTTTGTGCTTTTGCCCTGTGGCTGGGGGTGTTTGTCGTGGTTCCGAGTTTGACTTTGGGATGTCAGTTGAATTACAATAGACGACGATTATGCCCACATAGCTCAGCTGGTAGAGCACGTTCTTGGTAAGAACGGGGTCATCAGTTCGAATCTGATTGTGGGCTTTAACATGAAAGGAGAAGGAAATGGCTAAACAGAAATTTGAAAGAAACAAACCACATTGTAACGTAGGTACCATTGGGCATGTTGACCATGGCAAGACCACCCTGACGGCAGCTATCACGATGATTTTGGCGAAGCAGGGAATGGCTCAGTTCAGAGCTTTTGATACCATTGATAACGCCCCCGAAGAAAGGGCGCGCGGTATGACCATCGCTATTTCTCATGTGGAATATGAAACTCCCAATCGTCATTATGCGCATATTGATTGCCCGGGGCACGCAGACTTCGTGAAGAATATGATTACCGGTGCCGCTCAGATGGACGGCGCCATTTTGGTGGTCAGTGCTCCTGATGGTCCTATGCCACAGACTAAAGAGCATGTATTGCTTGCTCATCAGGTCAATGTGCCGGCGATGGTTGTGGCCCTAAATAAGGTTGATGTCATGGATGATCCTGAATTGCTTGAGCTTGTAGAGCTTGAGGTTCGTGAACTCCTTAAGAAGTATCACTTCCCTGGGGATGAGGTTCCTATCCATCGAGTCAGTGCACTCAAAGCCCTTGAGTGCGGTTGCGGTAGCGCCGATTGCCAGTGGTGTGGTGCTATTATTAAATTGATGGAAGGCGTTGATAGTTATGTTCCTATTCCTCCTCGTCCCAAAGATAAGCCTTTCTTGATGCCGGTTGAGGATGTTTTCAGTATTAAGGGGCGTGGGACGGTTGCTACTGGTCGCGTTGAGCGTGGCGTCATTAAGGGTGGAGACGAGGTTGAAATTGTCGGTCTGCGTCACGAGACCAAGAAAGTGGTCACCACCGCGATTGAAATGTTCCACAAGATTCTTGATGTGGGTGAGCCCGGCGATGCCGTCGGCGCACTGTTACGTGGTGTTGAGCGTGAGGATATTGAGCGAGGTCAGGTATTGGCTGCTCCCGGTACAATCAAGCCGCATACATATGCCGAAGCTGAAGTTTACGTTTTGACTAAGGAAGAGGGTGGACGACATACTCCGTTTTTGAATGGGTATAAGCCACAATTCTATATTCGTACAACTGATGTCACTGGCAGTATTGAGCTTGAGCCCGGCGTGGAAATGGTTATGCCCGGCGACAATACCCGTATGAAGGTTAGACTGATTTACCCCGTGGCTTTGGAAAAAGGCCTGCGCTTTGCTGTCCGTGAGGGTGGCAAGACGGTAGGCGCTGGCGCTTTTACCAATATTTTGGAGTAATCTGTGGCCAAGAAAGCTGAAGCCAGAATAGTCATAAACATGGGATGTACGGTTTGTCAGAATCGTAACTATACTACAAGCAAAAATAGACGGAATGACACTCAGCGTATTGAGTTGAGTAAGTTCTGCCCTAATTGCCGCAAGCAAACTCCGCACAGGGAAACCAAGTAAGAAGCGGAGTATAGACTGACGGGAAGAGACCATAAAGTATGTCTGAAGAGAAAAAAAGATTCAATTTTCTGAGTGGGATTATCGGTGAACTCAAGAAAGTGACGTGGCTTACTTGGGGCGAGGCCCTAAGGTTGACAACCATGGTGCTTGGCGTGGCCATTGTCGTTGGGTTGGTGCTTGGTGGTCTTGATTTCGGTTTCACAGCCTTTATTGAAAAGATTGTTATAGGTGGCTAATGTGGCGGTGGAAACTCCAGTAGTAGAGAACGGGTTTAGTTGGTATGTTGTGCATACCTATTCGGGTTATGAAGAGCGGGTGCGCAAGAATCTTGATCAACGTATGCGCAGTTTAGACGGTGATGGCGATATTGCCCGGGTGGTCATTCCCACTGAAGAAGAGGTGGAGGTACACAGCGGTCAGAGAAGGACAGTAACCAATAAGATTTTACCGGGCTATATCTTGGTGCAAATGCGTATGAACGACCTAAGCTGGTCAATTGTGCGCAATACCCCTGGTGTGACCGGTTTCGTTAGTGCCGGTAATAAACCGGTTCCACTTATGGAAGAAGAATATAATCGAATAATGAAGCAGATGTCGGCTGAGACGCCAAAAGTTAAGGCTGGTTTTAAGGCTGGGCGAAGTGTTCGTGTTACGGACGGACCGTTTATTGATTTTATCGGCACAGTGGATGAGGTGGACCAAGAGAAGGGGAAGCTAAAAGTCTTACTGTCTCTGTTTGGGCGTGAAACGCCGGTTGAGTTAGATTTCTTACAAGTAGAAAAGCTATAGGTGTCAGGAGATTCACGTGGCTAAAAAAATTAAGACTATTATAAAGTTACAAATTCCGGCTGGGCAGGCCAATCCTGCTCCTCCGGTGGGTACTGCGCTTGGTCCTCACGGCGTGAATATCATGCAGTTCGTGAAAGAATATAACGAGCGTACCGCCAAGCAAATCGGTTCCATTGTTCCGGTTGAGATTACGGTTTATGTTGATCGCACATATAGCTTTATCACCAAAACACCGCCAACTTCCGATCTGCTAAAGAAAGCTTTGGGCGTTGAAAAAGGCTCGGGAACTCCCTCCCGTGGTGACATTAAGGTTCTTCCCAAAAATAAATTACGAGAGATTGCTGAATTAAAAGCAAAGGATGCTAATTCGAACAGCATTGAAGCTGCTGAGCGGGCGGTGGCTGGAACTGCTCGCAGTATGGGCATTAAGGTAGAGTAATATGGTAGAACATGGAAAAAAATTTAATGAAGTTGCCAAGTTGGTTGAGGAAAACAAAGAGTACACTCCGGATGAGGCCTGCGCGTTAGTCAAACAGACTGTCCGAGCAAAGTTCGATGAGACGGTTGAGTTACACATCCGTATGGGACTTGATCCGCGACAAGCCACACAGCAAGTGCGTGGCGTTGCGCTTTTGCCGCATGGTTTAGGGAAGCAGGTAAGAGTGTTGGTTTTCGCTCAAGGCGATGCCGAAAAAGTTGCAAAATCAGCCGGTGCTGATTTTGTTGGTTCCGATGATGTCATCAAACAAATAGAAGACGGTTGGTTGGAGTTTGATACCGCTATTGCCACTCCGGATATGATGAGCAAAGTGGGCAAGCTCGGTAAGATGTTGGGCAGGAAAGGCTTAATGCCTAATCCGAAAAGTGGGACTGTAGTGTCGGCTGACGACTTGCCGCGTGTGATTGAGGATTCACGAAAAGGGCGCGTGGAGTTCAAATTAGATAAGCAAGCGATTGTTCACGTGCCGCTAGGCAAGGCATCTTTTGAGTCTGAGAAAATCAAAACCAACATGGCTGCCGTTATGGAGTCAATCGTACGTTCTAAACCAAGCGGCGCAAAGGGTCAGTATATCAAGAGCGTTACAATGAAGAGTACGATGGGGCCGTCTATTCCGATAACAGTTAAAGCGGCTGAAATTATGACAACGGCCTAAAGGCTTGCGTATAGTTTAACAATTTGGGTATCCAAAGACAGCGGGTGTTTGCCACTTTTGGTGAACTTAATTATGCGGCCTGCCGAGGAACTAAAACAAAACAATACCGTGGGTATTGTTTTTTGAAGTCCTTGCAGTTGTCGCAAGGACTTTTTGCATAAAGGAGGTGATAAGATGAAAAAAGAAAATAAGTCGGTCGTAGTTTCTGAAATCAAGGAAGCCTTAGCGAAGTCCACTGCGGGGGTAGTTACCACTTATCAGGGGTTGCCTACTGCGGAGATTGTTAATCTGCGCCATAAATTGCGCGAAGCCGGTCTTGACCTACAAGTGGTAAAAAACACACTAATGCGACGTGCCGCCAAAGAGGCAGGGCGTGATTTTATGGAAGCCCACTTTGAAGGCGCCAATGCTGTAGTATTGGGCTATGACGATGTGTCTGCGCCCGCTCGGGTACTGATGCAATTCATTACAAGCTCAGGCGTTGGCATGACAGTCAGTGGAGGGTTCTTGGCCAATCGCTGGCTTGATGCCGGTGAAGTAAATACATTAGCTACCCTGCCCACCAAAAATGAGTTGATTGCCAGACTGTTGGGTGGGTTCCAGAGTCCGATTACCGGTTTAGTACAAGCACTTTCCAGCCCGATGCTGGGTATCGTTTATGCCTTAAATGCAAGAATACAACAGATGGAGGAAAAATAAAAAATTATGGCTAAATTATCGGTAGAAGAAATGGTTGAAGCGGTCAAGGAAATGACCGTTCTAGAGCTTTCTGGTTTAGTGAAGGCTTTGGAGAATGAATTTGGCGTACGTGCCGCAGCTCAGGTCGTGGCGGCTGTTCCCGCTGCTGATGCTGGCGGTGCCGCTCCTGTAGCGGAAGAAAAAACCGAATTCAATGTCGTTCTGAAGGAGGCTGGCGCCAACAAGATAAACGTGATTCGTGTTGTGCGTGAACTCACTGGCCTTGGGCTGAAAGAGTCAAAGGACTTGGTTGAGGGTGCTCCTAAGAACGTTAAGGAAGCCGTCAGCAAGGAAGAAGCTGCCGCTGCCAAAGCTAAGCTGGAGGAAGCTGGCGCTACTGTTGAGTTGACCTAGACTGCGAAGACGGAATATGGGAGATGGACGGAGGCATCACCTCATCGGTGATGCCTCCTCATTGCTTTTGTGTTTTTGTACCAAGTTGATATGAGATTTTCCACCAGCTTCAATGATTTGGATTTCCGACGGAGAAATCATCATTCCTGAGAGGCACATTTTTAAAGCTTCATCAATTGAGATATCAATACGGGTGATTTTGTCTTCAGCCACAATTGAGGCATATCCACTCCAAGGGGTTGGGGTTGTTGGAATATAAATTGTGTAGTATTTTTTTCCGTTTTGAGCGACATATTCATTTGTGATGAAAGCGGGGATGTAGGCGTTCGCGGGGAATTCAACCAGTACTACCTCGCGGAAAGCGGTACGATTCACTGAACTGGTGCCTGATATTCCATCCATTACCTGTTTGGTGCTGGAATAAATCAGTTTAAATAGCGGGATTCGCCTAAGAATGCTTTCTCCCATCTGGATGAGTTTTCTTCCTACAAAATTGCTGGCGAAAATGCCCACAATAAAAATTGTGGCTAAGATGATACCGAAACCCAGACCCGTTATACGCATCCCAAAGAGTTTTTCAATTATTGGTTGCAGTATGTCGTCTACCGTGTTGAAACTCCAAACTAACAAGAGGACGCTTGCGAATATCGGCACCACTATTACAAGCCCGGAGAGAAACTGCTTGCGTATCATACCAACAATATGTGACCAAAATGATTTTTTTCGTTTTTTACTCATTCAAGCCCCCTGCTTGGAACATCTAAGAGTGTACTCCTCTGTTGATGTTGCAATTATATAGTAATTATTGCCGTTACTTGTTTGCCGCGGACTATTGCAAGCTGTCAGTCCCTGTGCTATACTTTACATAGTATAAATCAGACATGGAAGTGGGTTCAAACCCACTTTTTTGTTGTACTGCAAATGAGAGCGCGGGAGGATTGACGTTGAAATGAAAAGCGATTTCTTACTAGCGATCACGCAGTTGGCAGCGGAGAAAGGGCTTTCAAAAGAGACCGTTTTAGGAGTGGTAGAGTCGGCATTATCGTCGGCATACCGGAAAAATAATTTTACTCCGAATCAAGTTGTAACGGTTAAAATAAGCACGACTAATGGCGGCGTGGAGGTCTGGGCGGAAAAAACGGTTGTAAAAGCTGTGACTGATCCACGTACCGAGGTTTCACTTTCTGAAGCGAAAAAATTCAAAAAGGATGTCAAACTGGGTGACATCCTGAGTGTTGAGTCGACCCCTCAGAATGCTGGACGAATTGCTGCCCAAACAGCCAAACAAGTCATATTGCAACGGCTTCATGAAGCTGAGCACAGTGCCATTTTCGATGAATATTTCGGAAAGGCTGGCGATATTGTTTCTGGAGTTGTGCGCCGCACCGAAGCCAAACAGGTGTTTATTGATTTGGGGCGAATAGAAGCTGTGATGCCAGCAACTGAGCAATCGCCTGTTGAGCATCTGCGTCCGGGGCAACGGTTAAGGGTTTATTTAGTCGAAGTGGCACAATCAGCACGTGGTCCAATGCTGGTAGTATCGCGTTCTCATCCCAATTTATTGCGCTGTCTGCTTGAATTGGAGGTTCCTGAGATATTTAACGGGACGGTAGAGATTAAATCGGTCGCCCGTGAGGCGGGATACCGCAGTAAAGTTGCGGTTGCTGCTAAGCAAGAAGGGGTTGATGCCGTCGGTTGTTGTGTGGGGTTGCGGGGGATTCGAATTCAGAATATTGTAAGCGAATTAGGTGGCGAAAAAATTGATGTTGTCAGTTGGAGCCCTGATCCGGCTATTTTTATTGCCAATGCTCTGGCCCCGGCACAGGTTTCTTCGGTTAAGATTGACGAAAAAAGGGAAACGGCTGTCGCAGTTATTCCGGATAAGATGTTGTCGTTGGCTATTGGCAAAGAGGGACAGAATGTAAGATTGGCGGTAAGGCTTACCAATTGGAGTATCGATATCAAAAGTGCCAGCGATGTGGAAAAAGAAAAAGCTGTATCTGGCTCTATGAAGGCAGAAAAAGACACTGCCGAAACTATAATCGAAGAGGGGACAATTCCTGGGGCGCTCGAGGTCCCGATGGTTCAAACATTAGTAACCGGCAAACCTGAGAAAGGGTTACGCTTCGCCGAAGATATACTGGCTCCCGTTTCGTCAGATATGACAAGCGGCAAAGACAAGAAAAAGAAGAAGAAATCCAGTAAAGAACATGCTGAAGACGGCATTCGGTTGAAGAGGACGCGCCGTGGGGATGATCTATATGACGCAGAAGATGACATCTAGGCGAAAAATCCCACAGAGGACATGTGTTGCTTGTCGCGAGGTTCACAACAAAGGGGAGCTGGTTCGTATTGTGCGCCAACCGGATGGGAAAGTCTGTGTCGACACTGCTGGAAAAATGAACGGGCGGGGAGCTTATATTTGTGCTAAGCCAGAATGCTGGCAGCAATGTTTTTCGTCGGGAAGACTAGGATTTGTACTCAAGGCTAATATTGTTCCTGAAGAGCGTTTAAGACTTTTAGCAGAGGTAAATAGTTTGATAGGGGGTGGATAGTGGTCGAGGTAGAAAGACAAGAAGTAGAAGAAACTTCAATGCCGGAACTGGAATTGCCGCGCAGTATGACTGTGCGCGATATGGCCGGTTTCCTGAAGGCGACACCCGTTGATGTGATTAAACAACTCATGCGACAGGGATTGATGGCCAATATCAATCAGGTTGTTGATTATGAGGTAGCGGCAAAAGTGGCCAATGCCTTGGGTTATATGGCTCGACTGCAATCTCAGGAAACACGTAAAGCCAGCGTAATTGCCGAAATTAAAAAACAGCAATCGCAGATGACCGATGAGGCGGGAAATTTGAAATTCCGCCCG
>JGI24702J35022_10001009_pt1 | contig 17639 bp, 18 predicted proteins | sample TergutTh196P4_FD_35022 | JGI IMG/M metagenome (IMG submission 35022)
CAGTTGTGCTACAGTAGGCACAGACCTCCATATCATTTTTGCCTATTGTAACATATCGTGTAAATAATATCAACACTAAGTTAGTGCATATGGGGATTCCCCCTCATCCGCTTTGAAGGAGGGGGAGGTCGGGGGGGGACCATAGGGTCCCACCCGAAAGTATGAACGCTCAGGAACCAAAACGTTCATACTTCCGCATGGATATTAACAATTGTGTTGTGGATATTTCCTCAGCACAAAAACTGGCGATAACGAACTGAAAGTATTGATTTCCACAGACATTGCCAACTTAAAAATAACTGGGCTACCAGGACAATAAGGGGTATGCAGGAGGCTACGCCTTACACTCCGATGGTTTATCGGGATTTACCCGCTCCTTACGGTCTTACCGAGCCGGTTACTTTGACCCCCTTCGCCCAGGATAGCTTGAACCCCAACGTTGCAGGCAGCGCCTCCCTGTACGGGCTGACGCTTACATCAATGGCGAAAAGGTGTTGCTAAACGGCAGAAATGTTATAACTGCTTCTGGCGCCCACGGCGAACGCAACCAGGGCTGAAGCAGCCATGATACTCTACAAACTGATGGAGTATCTGGGATTGTAGTCTCACGGATGAAAACGGACTAACGGATGCAAAAGCGGACTAATGGATGTAAAACGGACTAATGGATGTAAAAACAGAACCCTGTTGTAAACATAAAAAACACAGAAAATCTTTACCCTGCAGCAAACACTTGATCTAAACCCTGTTGTAAACACAGAAAACTCAGAAAACACAGAAAATCTATACCTGTAGTAAACACTTGATTGACATATACATAGCGAAATGCTACGGTATATTTTTAAACACATCAGTAGCAAAACGAGGTGTCCAATGAATCAGAATTTAAGCGTTGACGACATCGCAGCAAGGATAATATCAAGCCATGATGAACATTTGAGTAAAGATGTGAAACATCCGGATTATCTGCCATCAAAGGACGAGGTGGTGGAGATAATTACGCTTCTGCAAAAGCTCTTATTCCCGGGATATTTCGATGACGGCGAGAATAGCGCAAAGAATTCTGAATGCGCGACGCCAAACCTTGTTAAAAAGGTTGAGCAGATGCTGTCTCGCCAGATTTGCCGCTCTTTAAACCTTGATACCGCCGCTAATGAGAGTTGCGCCAATATGTACGGCAAGGCGAGGGGGCTTTGCACCGCCCTTCTATGTAGAATCCCGGATTTAATTGAAATTCTCCTTACCGATGTCCGGGCTGCATATGACGGTGACCCAGCCGCACGAAGCGAGCATGAGATCATATACGCCTATCCAGGTATCTTTGCTATAAGCGTTTACCGCTTGGCACATGAACTTCATTTGTTGTCTGTACCTCTTCTTCCAAGAATGATGACAGAGTATGCTCACAGTCTTACAGGCATTGATATTCATCCAGGCGCTGACATAAGCCATCATTTTTTTATTGACCATGGTACCGGCGTTGTCATTGGAGAGACGACCCAAATCGGCGCCTATGTCAAGCTGTATCAAGGCGTCACTCTAGGCGGCCTGTCTACACGAGGCGGGCAAAGCCTTAGAGGCAAAAAACGCCATCCTACTCTAGAGGATGAAGTGACAGTATACTCAGGCGCATCTATCCTGGGAGGCGATACTATTATCGGCAAAGGCAGCGTCATAGGCGGCAACGCATTTATTACGAAGTCAGTGTCGGCAAATACGAGGGTATACCTGAAAAATTACGAATTGGAGTATAGCGCTGTGGGAACGCGTAACACTGAATGATGCGCTTTGTTGAGAATTTCAAGGTTTTCACATCGTGACGGAGTTGACGTCACAATTAAGCTGGTCTCATTTTTTTGAAATTTTGCAGTTAAGAACCGATGAGGCAAGAATGTCTTCATGATGGAATGGAAATGGAATACGAGCAGAAAACAGAAATACTGCATATAGGCGGAATGACATGCGTCAATTGTCAAAACCTGATTGAGCGAAAGTTGCTGAAAACCAACGGCGTTGCAAAAGCTGAGGTAAGTTACAGTGATGGGACAGCCACTGTCGCTTATGATACAGGCGTTATTACGGCGGAGGGCGTCATCAGTGTTATTGAAGCGCTGGATTATAAGGTGCTGAGTCGCAACGTTTTAGGTACCAATGCACAAAAGACCAAATTGCCGGACAACAACGACGTATTAGGCTCCAAAGTACAGAAGCCAAAATTGCCAGACAATAAGGTCGGTATAGAAAACGCAAGGTGCAATGCGGGAGTTGGCCGCGCGCCGGGCGTTTGCAGCGCGCCGGGCGTTTGCAGCGCGATGGATTTTGACGGCGATATAGGCGTTAGTCGCGCGCCGGGCATTGGCATCGAGTTGGGTGGCGGTCGCGCGCCGGGCATTAGCAGCGCGCTGGGTGGCGATCGCGCGCCGGGCATGAGCAGCACGCTGAGTAGAGGAAGCTTATGGCGTAATGCGGGCGTTGGCCGTGTGGCTGGCGTTTTGGCAGTTATTATAGCGCTATTTACGCTTTTACAGCATTTTGGAATCCTAAACCTGCTTGTTCCGAGCCAACTGGCCGAGACCGGAACAGGCTACGGTATGCTGTTTGTTGTTGGAGTACTCACATCTGTCCACTGTATTGCCATGTGCGGCGGCATAAATCTTTCTCAGAGTATGCCCCAACGCCGCGATTCTACTTCTGAGCCGAAGAGCCGGCTATCCGCATTTGTTCCGACTCTCCTGTACAACTTGGGTCGCGTGATTTCCTACACTGTAGTCGGATTTATTCTGGGGTTTGCCGGCCTGCTTTTAGGAGGAGGTTCTGAAGTTGGTCTTTCAGTCGTGTTCCAGGGGATTCTTAAACTTATCGCCGGCGTGTTTATGGTCGTTATTGGGGTAAATATGCTGGGGCTCTTTCCCTGGATGCGCAGGTTTCAACCAAGAATGCCAAGAGTCTTTGTTGGAAAAGACGGCGCTGAAAAGGCAATGAGCATGGGTCCGTTATTTGTTGGGTTACTCAACGGATTTATGCCTTGCGGTCCCCTTCAGTCCATGCAGATTGTCGCTCTCGCCTCGGGGAATCCTGTGACCGGCGCGCTTTCTATGTTCCTCTTCAGCATGGGGACTGTGCCGCTTATGCTGGGATTTGGTTCAACAGTTGCAGCGTTGGGCGGAAAGTTCACTCATACAGTTATGAAAATTGGCGCAGTACTGGTCGCAGTGCTTGGGCTGGCTGTGATTTCACAGGGCTGCAGCCTCTCCGGATTCCTCCAGTCCACCCTTTTACCACCAATCACAGCCGCTCTCGGAGCGGTAGGCGTCGTGTCCATTCTTCCATTCCGCAAGCAGGCGTTTAAAATAGCGTCAACAAGCGCAGCTTTGGTGATCGCAATCCTGGCGTTGGTCTCTTTAAACCGGTTTGGCGCTTTTGCAGGCGCGAATCCCGGCGGTCCCGGCACTGGCAGCGGTATTGAAATTGTGGACGGACAGCAGATTATAAATAGCACTCTTTCCTCTAACAAATACCCAAACATAACTGTACAGGCGGGAACACCTGTAAAATGGATCATCGACGCTCCGGAGGATAGCATAAATGGCTGTAACAACCGGTTCTTCATTCAGGACTACGATATTGAATACACCTTTCAGCCTGGTGAAAACATTATTGAATTTAAACCAGAAAAAGCTGGCTCAGTCCGATATAGCTGCTGGATGGGCATGATACACGGAAGAATCACTGTATTAGACACAGGATATTAACAACGGATGAGCAATAAACGTGAAACCCATATGGAGGTTATAGAGAATGTTTTCATGGAACTTTAAAAACAAAAAATCGGCGCCCGAAATTATCACTTTTGCCACTTCTAAATCTTCACATTCTCCTATGTTCGCGTTTATGCCTGCGTTTGCCAAATCCATTTCACATGTTGTCGCGCTTGTGCTCTTGTTCGCACTTGTACCGGCGCTTGCGTTAACGTCATGTGTGGGAAACCGTAGTGGAGCGCGGCAAGCAGAACAAGTTTTGACGCCACAGAATTCCAGCGTCTCCATACAGGAAGCCGCCGTATCTGACCTGTCGGGAGCAGGCGGCGCAAATCAGGATAACGCTTCCTCGCTGGAAGCGCCCGCTAACGCGGCTGCGACACTGGACAACAATGCCTCCGTGCAGTATACGCCGGCTAACGCGGCTGCGAAACTGGACAACAATGCCTCCTTGAAGGAAGCATATGCTGAAGCAACCCAGGTACTGGATAGCGCCTCCTCCGTACAGGAGGCGCCCTCTGGCGCAGCTCTTACACAGGCAAAGGACAACGACGCATCCGTGCAGGAAGAGTCCGCTGACGCCGACCAGGTACAGGATAACACCGCTATTCCTCCGGAAGGATCGGCGGCTCACGCAGACGCAGAGCTAGGAGACTTGGTCATTCTTAAAGCTGAAGTCACAGAAAAAGCCAAATTTTATCCTTTGAACGTGGATGGCGTAAATATGGAGATTATAGCGGTCAAAGCTCCAGACGGAACGATCCGCACCGCGTTCAACACATGTCAGGTGTGTACCGGGTCTCCAAAAGCGTATTTTGTCCAAAGTGGAAAAACATTGCAGTGTCAGACTTGCGGAAACAAGTTCCCCATGGATCGCGTGGGTATCGAAGCGGGCGGTTGTAACCCGGCGCCGATTTTCGATACGGATAAAACTGTTACAGACGAATCTATAATTATTTCATATGATACGATCAAGGAAAATACAAATCTGTTCCCTTCAAATTGGAAACAATAAAGGAAACAGTGAAGCAGTGAAACAGTGAAGCAGTGAAACAGTGAAGCAGTGAAACAGTGAAGCAGTGAAACAGTGAAGCAGTGAAGCAGTTAAACAGTGAAGCAGTGAGCAGAATAATTTCCCTGTGAAGAAGTCATCGCGCCTCTGACCTGACTATTATTATGTATGAAGGGGTCATCGCGCCTCTGACCTGACTATTATTATGTACGAAGGGGTCATCGCGCCTCTGACCTGGTAGTTATTATACATTAAGGGGACATCGCGACCCTGCCCTGATAATCATTTCGCGCGAAGGGGTCATCGCGCCTCCGCCCTGATCATTATTAACTCCGCCGCTATGCTCACGGCAATCTCTGCGGGTGTATCCGCCTTGATTGCAATGCCAATAGGACTGTGGATTTTTGAAATCTCTTCCTGTGAGAAGCCCATCTCTCCGAGTTTTTGGGAAACGGCAGCGATTTTGGATCTGCTGCCGATCACCCCGATGTACCGGGGATTTTTCTTTAGCGCCTGCGCCTGCACGCTAAAATCAAAGCTATGCCCTCTAGTCATAATTACAACGTAATCCTTCTCCGTTATATCGACAAACCCGGAAATATTATCAAAATCACCAAGCGTCACTCCCTGTGCAGATGGAAATAATTCCCTGTTTGCAAACTTGGGGAGGTTGTCAAATACAAAGCAACTGAACCCTATATGTGACAGCACAGGGACAAGCTCCTGCGATATATGCCCGCCTCCAAAAACGTACACCCTCTCCGCCTTGGACAGGTATTCGGAGTAGTACTTTCTGCCGTTGTGTTCAAACTGCCTATTGTTTGATAGAAACGCGCTATTGAGAATATCGTCCGGTAGAGGGCCGCCAATCGTTCCGCCCTCAGAGAAAATAGTCATATGCCAGTCGGTTTCGTCGGTAATATCTGTTATAAGCCAGCTATCCACATTTTCTGTGAATAAATCGAAACCATACGCGAATAATTCCCCCGCGTTATAGTCAGAAGCGGGAATATACTGAATAAATACGACTACATTGCCGCCGCAGATCATTCCCAAGTCTTCCTTATCGTTGGGAGAGAGGGTAAAAGATTTAATGAGTGATTTTTTATCTTTCAGAGCCTGGACAGCCATTTGCTGAACCCTGAATTCCACCGCCCCGCCGCCGATAGTTCCAACAAAGCTTCCGTCTCCTATTATTGCCATCCTTGCGCCCGCCCCTCTGGGCGCCGATCCGGAATCGGCAATTATCGTCGCCAGTATCACGTCTTCACCTTGATTCAACCATCTTGCTACGCTCTCCATCAGTTTTTTCATTACAACTCCCCGCTCCTCTCAGAAAATTGATTTATTAAATCCCGCGCAATCAGCGCTTGATTGTATTGTTGATCGTGGGATTTAATAGCTTCCGGCGTCAAGCACCGTCCCCGGCTTCTTCTAAAACGCTCCTCAATCGTGACTTCTTTTACACCGCTGATAAGTTTGTCAGCATAAAAGACAATTGTGCTTTCCGTGATGCTCTTCAAGTCACCAGGCGCAAGCCCATGGTGTGATCGAATAATATTGGCTACGCGGGGATAGCCGCACTTTAGCAAATAGGTATAACCGGCTTCGTCATGGTATTGCTCCACTCTTGCGACGTCGTGCAAAAGAGCGGCGGATTTTATAAGTTCCAGGTCAATACAGCAATCCGCTCTTTGTGATAGCAATTCGGCAATTTCCACCGCTTTTCGAGATACGGCTCTGCAATGCGCTACGACTTTGCCGGGGGTTTTGTAATGCTCCAGAATGCGATTACATTCTGCTTCATCAGGAGTCCCGACGGGCAATACACCGTAATACTCAACTCGAAGCCCGCCGTCTGTAATTTCAAAAGCATTTATACATCCGTAGGGTTGGGCCAGGTTTAATACAGAGTTATAGTCCAAATCGAGCGCATCGCACAAGAAAAGCTTGTTTACGCCGGCATGCGCAACAACAACTATATTTCCACTGGTCATATCTGTAATGCCGGACATGTCGGCGCCATTGGCCTCGTCAACGCAATCGGCTATATTTAAAATACGTTTTATTGCGCTTTTGAATCGCAAAAGCCCAACTGTGAACTCCTCCCCTCCAGGAGGGGGATTTGATGCGATGTCCCAACCACGCCTTTCATACAATTCGGGAAATAACGAACGTATTTCCCCAAATGTCAGGTTCTCCCATTCTCCAGCGTCAAGTTCTTCTAATCCTTCTTCCTGAACAACCGAGCGCTCGCCGTTTGAAATTAGCTCCGCAGTCTGCTTTGCACGCAACAAATAACTGTGATAAACCGTGGTTATGTTTTTATCAGAAAAAAATTTCGTTAAGTCGGACGCCTGTCGTTTTCCTCTTTCGCTCAAAGATAAGTCAGTGCGTCCAACGCACCTGGGTTCCCCGCCCTCAAACTCAGGCTCTCCATGCCTTACGAGATATAGCGTGCGTGTGCGTGTGTGCGTTTTTATGTGCATTTCGATTTGGGTTTGCATGTGCATTTACCTCTCGCCATGCCTATAGTATCGTATGGTTTCATAAATACTATTAAATTTTATCACATAAATCAGCCTGTGTGTCCAAATCATCATAATGTCGCTGCTTTTGCTGTTGCTGTTTACGTAAAAACTAACATAAACTGACAAAAAAATGAAAAGTTACAAGTTAACTGTATAGAATCATATAATTGACTGTCAGTTGAGAAAGATTTATACTTAACACGTTAAGTAATTCCAAACTCAAAGATAAAACATCTGTGATATAGGTAACTATCTGTGACATAGGTAGCTATCTGCGATAAGGAATAACCATAGTGTACCGTACTGAAGCGCCGGGGTACTCCCGGTCGGAAGGCGTACCGTATTAGAAAACGGTTTCAGGCTGTCAGCCACGCCTTTTTAGGGTGTGGCTTTTATTTTATCGCAATGTTTCGCCGCCATATTTTTATCGCTGTGTTTTGCCGCCATATTTTTATCGCTATGTTTTGCCGTTATATTTTTATCGCTATGTTTTGCCGTTATATTTTTACCGCTATGTTTTGCCGTTATATTTTTATCGCTATGTTTTGCCGTTATATTTTTATCGCTATGTTTTGCCGTTATATTTTTATCGCTATGTTTTGCCCGCCACGTATTATCGCTGTTTTGCAGTCGCTATTTGAGGTTCTTTTAAGTCATTTGGGTCATTTGGGTCATTTGGGTCATTTAGGTCGTTTGGGTCATTTGGGTCATTTGGGTCGTTTGGGTCGTTTGGGTCGTTTGGGTCGTTTGAGATCGTTTGAGGTCGTTTGAGGTCGTTATTGCAATTGGTTTTGATTTCACTTTTGTAAACTGAAGGAGGCTTTTATTTGCGGGATATTGACGCCAGTGAAAACAACATCTCAATAATCAGCGTAATCGTTGAAGACAGAGCCGTCGCAAACCGTATTAACGACTTATTGAACCAATACGGGGATTATATTGTCGGTCGACTCGGCGTTCCGTACAAAGACAAAAGAATTTCGGTTATTTGCATCGTACTTGACGCCCCCTCTGATATTGTAAGCGCCCTTTCGGGAAAGCTCGGCATGTATCAAGGCGTCAGCACAAAAACTGTTGTAAGTAAAAAGAAGTATTGAAAACTCAAGAAAATTGTGAAGAAGGAGGCAGTTATATGAAAAAGTTTATTATACAAATCCTAATACTTACAATGATTGCGGCGCTTATTGCCGGTTGCTCGCCGAATGCCGGGGCGCCGAATGCCGGGGCGCAGGCGCGTACTTCCACTGACGATAATGAGCGCCCCAATAGCGAACCCGTGACAATCCGTATCGGCGGGCTTAAGGGGCCAACGTCTATGGGGATGGTCAAACTGCTGAAGGACGCCGCCGAAGGCAAAACCTTCAATAAGTATGAGTTCTCCCTTGCAGGCTCCGCGGACGAAGTGACGCCAAAACTCGTGAGCGGCGAGCTCGACGTTGCCGCAGTTCCCGCAAACCTTGCCTCCGTGTTATATAACAACACTGGCGGGAAGATAAAATTACTGGCTATAAATACATTAGGCGTCGTATATATTGTCGAAGCCGGCGAAACCATATCGAGCATTACAGATCTTAAGGGAAAAACCATATATGCGACAGCTCGCGGTTCGGCGCCAGAATATGCCCTCAATTATCTGCTTACGGCAAATGGTATTGATCCCGGTAATGATATCTCCATTGAGTGGAAAACCGAACCGTCTGAGGTTGTCTCGTTAATGGTTCAAAATCAGGGTGGCATAGCGCTTATGCCGCAACCCTATGTAACGGTGGCTCAGGGCGCGATCGAAAACCTTCGGATCGCAGTGGATCTAACCAAGGAGTGGGACGCGCTGGGCGTCAGCAGTATGCTTCTTACAGGCGTCTTGGTTATCCGTAGCGACTTCGCGGACAAGTATCCGGATCAGATTGCGGAATTCCTTGAGGAGTACAAGGCGTCGACCGAATATGTCAATGCGAACATTGCGGAAGCGTCCATCCTTATTGAGGAATTCGATATCGTAAAAGCCGTCGTCGCAGAAAAAGCGCTGCCATTTTGCAATATCGTATACTATGCCGGTTCAGAAATGAAGAACGCAATGCAAGGCTATCTGGAGGTGCTTTATAACCAGAATCCACAGTCGATTGGAGGCGCCCTCCCTGATGATAATTTCTACTATGGCGCGGCGGAATAGGCTGTTGCGGGCTGGAGCAATCCTTACGGCTCTCCTGCTGTGGCAGGCTGCAGCCCTCATTCTAAATCAGCGCATACTGCTTGTGGGCCCCATTGAAGTTTTAAAGGAGCTTGCGCGTCAGGTAATCAGGCTGGATTTCTGGGTGACAATATGGTTCTCACTCTGGCGCATCTTCCTGGGCTTTTTTCTTGCGCTCTTAGCCGGGATATTGCTGGCAGCTTTGAGTTATCGCTTCAAAGCGTTCAAAATGATGATCTGGCCATATATTTCCGTAATCAAATCTACACCCGTCGCGTCGGTCATCATTCTGATCCTGATCTTTATGAGTTCGCGAAACCTGTCGATCATTGTCGGATTTCTGATTGTCCTCCCGGTCGTTTACACAAATATCCTCGAAGGACTTATCCATACAGACAGTAAACTGATTGAGATGGCCAACGTATTTCATGTGGGCATAATCAAGCGTATCCATTACATTTACCTCCCGCAGTTGCGCCCATATCTGATCTCCTCATGCGCGGCGTCAATAGGAATGGCTTGGAAGTCCGGAACGGCGGCGGAGGTCATAGGCATACCCAGAGGTTCAATCGGCGAACGGCTATATGAGGCTAAGATCTATCTCAGCTCAAGTGAACTTTTTGCATGGACGGCGGTCATAATTGTTTTGAGCATCGCAATTGAAAGACTGGCGCTTTGGATTATTGGCAGGTCGTACAGCGCTTTATGGAGGTCGTGATGGAGATTCGTGTAATAAACCTGAACAAAGCGTTTGGATCCCATGCTGTTCTAAAAGACATAAACATGGTGTTCCCTGATGGAAAACGCACTGTTATCATGGGGGATTCCGGCTGCGGTAAGACGACTTTGCTCCGTATCCTTATGGGTCTCGAAACAAGCGACTCGGGCGAAATTGTGGGCGCGCCGGGCAATGTTGCGAGTGCGCAATACGAGGTTGTGGGCGCCGCGCCGAACAATGCTGCGGGAGCTGCGGACAATTTTGAGCGCGCGCAGCACGAAGTCGTGAGCGCGCCCGGCAATGTTGCGAGTGCGCAGTACGAGGTTGTGGGCGCGGCGGGCAATGCTGCGCGCACGCAACACGATGTTGTAGGAGCGCCCGGCAATGCTGCGCACACACAACGCGAGGCTACATGTATGCCAAAACATATCAGCGCCGTATTTCAGGAAGACAGACTCATGGAGGATTTCAGCGTAATATCTAATATTGCGTTTGCCGCTGAAAAGAGCGTAACAACGAAGGTTATTCTCCGCCACCTCGACGAGGTTGATCTTCGTGACAGCGCCTGGCAATGTGTGCGAGAACTCAGCGGAGGTATGAAACGAAGGGTCGCAATCGTTCGCGCAATAGTTGCAAAAAAAGAACTCCTGCTGTTGGATGAGCCGCTTAAGGGACTTGACGAGCAGACCCGCGAACGGGTAGCCGCTTATATCAGGCGTCATAGTGATGGCGTCACAACAATTATGGTTACACATGATATTGACGAGGCGCCCATAATGGATGCGGCAGTGATTCGCATGAACAAACCCGCAAAGTCAGTAACTATGCGGGTATGATCGATATTACAATGGAGCTGCTATCCGGGATCGAACCGGAGACCTCGTCCTTACCAAGGACGCGCTCTACCTTCTGAGCTATAGCAGCGTAAATGGTTTTGTGGAATGGGCTCCACTTATGTTATGCTTCGCATCAATAATACCTCAATTTCGCCCATCCTGCAACAGGTTTTTTTAAAATGAGGATTAAACAGACTTTATAGGCTTTATAGACTTTATATCTAAACGCGGATGATACAGCTTTTTCCGATACGGATGGTAAATTTCTTATTTAATAATTGCAGAAGCGAGGATTCGTGAAATCATATCAAGTATCCTTTTTTCCTGATCGAGTTGGCGGACTTCGTAATTCACGTCAGCAAACGCTTTGATCCCCATGATCTGCATGGAACCTATCAAAACATCCGCAAAAGTAACAATGTCAAAATTTGGGTCTATACGTCCAATTTCTATCCCGTGCCTCATAACATCTGTAACAAAATCCATACTGTTATTATAATTCTCAGAAAATGCGGCATTAGCCTGCGGATCTTGAAAAATCCTCATATAAATGATTTTAACAATAAGAATCATTCGGATATAATGCTTTTGGTCTTCTGATTGCTGGGTGTACATAAACTCGCTGACTATTTCTTCCGCACTTGCTGATTCTATGAGTTTTTTCATATACTCCGTGGATCTGCGATTTCTGTATTGGTGTTGAGCGTGATAATCATATGCATACTCCAACATACTCGCTTTGTTTTCAAAGTGATAGTATATCGAAGCGACATTTTTCCCGATCTTATAGGCGATGTCTCGTACAGTGACCTTCTCATAACCAATTACACTGGTCAGCTCTACAAACGCGTCAAAGATAATTTCCTTTGTTTTGTTCGTATCATTCAAAACCTTACATCCGCCTTTATCTTAATTAATAGAACACATATTGCATAAATTATTGCATAATCATGTCTAAATTGCAAGCCTTAAATTCGCTAAAGCACTGGTCTTAAAAGACTTTTTTTAAATGGCTATCCGGCTCGTTCTGCTCTTTTTTGGCATTTTATTAAGTAATATTGCCAAGCACAAGGATTTGATGTGTGCCACAAGGAGTATTAATCAAACAATAAATTTGCATATAAAACTCAAATTTGCATTAAGAAAACGACCCTGCAGAAGAATATTTTCGGCTGGCGCAGTTCGTTGTTCACATGTGGTATAATCAGTAAATAACTGGAATGGAGGTTGTTTGATATGAGTAAAAACATAGTCGTGCTTTCCGGCTCGCCAAGAAAAAACGGCAACACAGATAGACTTGCCGCCGCTTTTGTTGAAGGCGCCGAGTCCGCCGACATGAAAGTCACGCTGTTCCGTGTCGCGGACATGAATATCGCCGGATGCCGTGGGTGCAACCATTGTTTTGAGGAGAAGGGCGTTTGCGTCCAGAAGGATGATGCACAGAGTATATTGGACGCGCTCAAGGATGCTGACGTCTTTGTGCTCGCATCGCCAATTTACTTCTTTAGTTTGAGCGCGCAGTTGAGGCTTGCAATAGACCGCACTTACGCCTTAATTAGTGTTGGTTCGCCTGCGAAAAAATCAGCGCTGCTAATCACCTGTGGCGATAATTCAGAGAGATCCGCAGATGGCGCAGTAGCAACATATAAGGGCATGTGTTCGCATGCGGGGAGAGACGACGCCGGAATCATAATCGCGACGGGGCTTCATGAGCCGGATGATATTGAGGGTCGCCCGGAACTCGAAAGGGCACGGGCGCTTGGCCGGGAGATTTAACGAAACCAGGAGGGATTCTATCCAGTATTAGGAGGGATTCAGTCCGATTTCAGAAGGGATTCAGTTATATCACAATCTGTTTGCATCTGAACAATCATTCAGCCTCTCTTTGCGTTGACAACAACTAACAACTGATTTATATTATCAGTAGGCGTTGCTACAACGGTAGGCGGTTAGCCAATATACCCCGAAAGGGGGTGAGGCTATGTCGGATTATGAGATTATAATCATTCTTTTCAGTGCAATGACTTTTGTTGTTGTGCTTGTAAAGCTAATTATATACTTAGCAGACATGTTTTCCAAAAGAAAATAACCGCCCCTCTGGCTAAAGATGGCGGTTATTTAACTACCACATAGGCTAACCGTTTACCGGCAACGCCTTTTTATACTATTATTATATCACATTAAATTAATCTGTAAATAAAAAATAAAGCGAAAGCCCAACCCCCGCTATCACCGCCTATCACCCCGCTATCACCGCCTATCAGCTATCAGACTTATGAACCCCCTTTATTAGCCTCGATAATTTCCCATTTCTTCACCATTATTTGTACACCATTTGTACATTATTCTATGATGTACAACAGTGGTTTTTAATGGGTATCGGCGCAATTTGCAAAAAAGAAAACCGCCTTGTGATCCAGTGATACCGGCGGTTTTGCTGCTAAGCGGGTGATGGGAATCGAACCCACGCTGTTAGCTTGGGAAGCTAAAATTCTGCCATTGAATTACACCCGCACGAAAGAGATTATAGCACTATGTTCTTTCATCTTCAAGGTATTTTAGAAGTTTTCTTTTTACTCTTTGCAGTGCGTTATCAATAGACTTTACGTCCTTTCCCACCTTTTCGGATATTTCGTAATACGCGTCTCCACGTAAATAAAGATTAAGAACGTATCTCTCAAGGTTACTGAGGACTTTATCAAGTTTAGTCTCGATATTGTCCAGTTTCTCTCTGTTTATAACCATTTCCTCGGGGTCGTTAATATCTCTTATGCTCAACATTTCAGGCGGCGGATCGTCAGAAAACTCATCCTCATAGAGCGTCGTGCTAAGTGAAATATATGAATTAAGCGGTATGTGCTTCTTGCGGGTGGCCGTTTTGATTGCGGTAATGATTTGTCGTGTGATGCACATCTCGGCAAACGCCCAGAATGGGAGCCTTTTTTGAGGCCTAAAGTCTCTAATCGCCTTATATAACCCTATCATTCCCTCTTGTACAAGGTCTTCCCAGTCCGCTCCAATCAGAAAATACGATCTTGATTTGGCCCTGACGACGCCTTTATACTTTTCGATTATCTGCTCCAGCGCCCTGTCGTCGCCCTTCTGCGCCTTGACAATGGTTTCTTCATAAAAAGCCTCGTCATCCGCCGGATTATATGAATAACTCTGTCGCCTTTCCCTCAAATCAGCACCTCCAAATAGGCGTGGTCAACAGTAATTGCGGTAACTTCATCTGCTTCTCCGCTAAATCAACAGCACAAATTAAAATAATCTCCCACAGGGGTAAGCCACACTCCTAATGTGCGCATCTCGGCGCGCATCTCGGCGCGCATCTCGGCGCGCAAGCGCCTCCCGGCTCAGGACGTCAGAACCTGCTTCCTGAGCAAGGCCGAGATTATAGGCGATTTAGCATTGGCGCCTTTGCCGCAGGGCTTCATACATTATTACTCCCGCCGCCACCGACGCATTCAGGGATGCCACCCTACCCTTCATGGGAATGTTGACAACAAAATCACATGTTTCCCTTACGAGCCTTCCAAGGCCCTTGCCTTCCCCTCCGAATACGAGGGCGATACGGTCCCTCATATCGCAATTCAGATACTCTGTCCCGTTTGGATCCATGTCTGTCCCAATAACCCATACGCCAAGTCTTTTCAGGTTCTTCAACACCTCGACGATGTTCGGGACCCTTGCGATATTGACAAACTCGACGGCGCCTGACGACGTCTTGCCAACAATCTGGGTGAGCCCCGCGGCGCGCCTCTTTGGAATAATAACGCCATGTGCTCCAACCGCCTCAGCCGTCCTGATAATGGCGCCCAGGTTATGAGGGTCTTCGATCCCGTCCAGGACAATGATTAATTCTGATTCATTTTTTTCAATGGCTAATTTTAGAATATCCTCGACTGAAGAATATTGCCTCAACGACGCTATGGCCAGAACGCCTTGATGCGCGCCGCCTCCGGTGAAACCGTCCAGTTTTGCCTTATCAGCAAATTGCACCGGAATCCCCCGCTCCCTTGCCAACGCTTCGATCAGCTTCGCGACGCCATCCCGTTCTCGCTCACGCCCGCGTTCACGCCCACCTTCTTGAAGATGCCCACGTTCTTGTTCAAGGCCGCGCACACGTTCTTGATCGCGTCCGCCCTCTTGTTCACGCCCGCGCTCGCGCTCGCCTCTCTGAATGAAAATTTTGTTGATTGGCCTCTGAGCCTTTAATGCTTCCAGGACAGGGTTTTTCCCAGCGATCACGTCATTTTTATATTCTCTGTCCATTGATATTATTCTGACTTTCCATATGTTGAAAATTTGAGTATTTCAATCAGCCTTTCCATGTTGCCCTTGAGATACAAATAACCAACCAGAGCCTCAAACCCTGTCGCATACCTGTATTCTGAAACAATGGCGTTCTTTGGGACATACCCGGAGTGTGTATTTCTTCCCCGTCTCAAAATGTCTTTTTCTTTTTCGTTAAGCATTTCTACAACATCTTTAGCTATCCTGGCTTGAGCGCCAGATCTGACATATTCTGTCGCAGCTCTATGAAGTTTGTTTACATTCCCCTTTTCGCTTACAACAAGCATGGTTCTGATATAAAGGTCGAAAACTGAATCGCCTATAAAGGCAAGCACCAACGGATTCAAAATATCAGGATCCGCCGCCTCGTCTTTATATAAGCCAAAATCTGACAAATATTCAGTTGCATTTGTGAATATGCCGTTCTCACTCATGTGTGATTTTCTATGTCCGCGCTTTTCCGCCTTTGATTAAATTCCTGCGCTCACTGTCTGTTGAGATCAATAAAGACTCGTTCTCCTGGTTTGACCATGCCCAGTTTGCTACGGGCGATTCTCTCAATTGATTCATCAGTCATGAGCAACTCTTTTTCTCTTTCAAGGTCTCTCAGGTTCTCTTGCTCGACCTCTATCTGAGTCTTGACACGAGCGAGTTCATATCTTTTGTCATCAAGCAGCTTTTGCTGATCAAAAAACATAAGCGCCGCATAAGCGAGAATAAGAATAAAAATTACTTTGAATATCGGGCTGACCCTATTTCTCTTTTGTATATCAATCACCTCTTCTGGTATACCAGAATTATATAGCAACGAACACATTCTGTCAAATTCGTATATTCCCATAGGAGCTTTGGACAAAAAGCATTTTGCTAAAATGATTATCAGTAAGGTGAGTTGATTAAAACTGCATGTAGAATCGCTTTTAAAAAAAGAAAGTTACTTGAAAAAGTAACTTCCGCTTTGTAGAAGCAACTTCCACCTCTTGGTATAATGGAACGGGTTGTAGCGCATGGACTTTTTGAAGTCAATCGTGTTAAAAACCTTTATTTCGTAAGGCTCATACACGACCTTGCCGTTCTTGCCGCGCACCGGCTCCGTCACGGCGTTCCCGTGCTTGTCTTTAACCGTTTTACCGTCTTTGCCGATTACGGCTTTGACCTTCGGTGTTCCGCGCTGAAGCAGCTTCCCGCACTCTATTAAAATTGTTCCCTTCGGCTCTTGTCAATAGGGAACGAAGAATTTTTATCTACATTTTTTAAGGTTACGGCGGTTACAGCATAAGCCGCAATCGCCATAATACAGAGCATTATCAGCCTTTTGAAATAACCTCGTTGCGGATAAGCCGCAGAACCTTGTCGGTCATGGTTTCGTTGCTCGTTTTGCTGAAATGGATATTGACCTCATAGGTTGTGTTCCCGACCTTTGTTATCATCTGCGGAATACTGCCGCCGTTTTTCGGATGGTTGGCTGTGGTTGTGGCTTTGTTAGTCGCGTTCATATAATCCCCGCCTTTCTGTACGTTGTTGTTTGTTGGCTTGTCTTTCGGCTTGTGCCGCCGTCCTGTACGCTTGTAAATCCTCGTTGAAGTCCTTGCCCCTTGGCGGCTCGTTCAACACCATATAGCCCCTTAAAGCGTATTCCCGCGCCATTGTCGCGGCGGCTGTTTGCCCCGCTGTGTCGTTATCAAGGCAGAGCACCAAAACCTTAACGGCATTTTGCTTATTCAAAAAGAAATTCAGCGCGGTGTCGCTCGTTCCCGACAATGACAGGCGGCTATCCCTTTTCCATGCCCCTGTGTCGCCCGTGTCGGCGTTTACAAGGCTTGCGTGGCTCATTAGGTCTATAGCACTCTCGAAGATATAAAGCCGCTCAGAGGGCGCAAAAACGGCACGAAAGCCGTACCGCTTATCGCTCCCCGAACAATCGCCGCGAAAATCGGCGCGAGTGCCGCGCATAGAAGCGAACCGCGCCCTGCCGTGTTCGTCATGCCCGACAAACACCACATTGCCGTATCTGTCCTCGTACAGCATTTCTTTTTGCATCAGCGAAAGGATAATGTTCCCGTCAATGCCGCGCTTGTTGATGAGATAGTCAAACAGTTTCCGATGACCGCCCGACCTTTCGGGCAGTACAAGCGTTTTCGGCGGCTCGGCGGTCTGTCGTGGCGGCGCTGTTGTCGGTGATATGCCCGTTATGACTTCCACCGCTTGACGGAAAGCCATGTTTTCAGCCTTAACCAAATAATCAAGCGCACCAAAACCACCCAAGCCCCGACTGTGCCAGTACCAAGAAAGGCGGTCAG
>JGI24702J35022_10001010_pt1 | contig 17628 bp, 11 predicted proteins | sample TergutTh196P4_FD_35022 | JGI IMG/M metagenome (IMG submission 35022)
GCTGCAAGAGGACTTCACATTAATGATCTTGATCTGGTTATAAATTATGATATACCCGAAGATTTTGAAAACTATGTGCACAGAATCGGCAGAACTGCAAGAGCCGGAAAAGCAGGAAAAGCCGTTACCTTTGCATGTGAGAAATTTGTTTATGGCTTAGAAGCAATAGAATCATTCATAAAAATCAAAATCCCGGTTGAATGGGCAGATGATGAAATGTTTGCTAAAGATGAAAGCAGTGATGAGTTCATTAGAAACTTTTTAAGGGAATCAAAGCAGGCAAGAATTCTCATTGATACTGATGAATCCGAACATAAAAAGAGAGATAGATCAAAGAGTGCTAAAAAAGAAAAGAGTAATAAGAAAGAAGCAAAAAATAAAAAGTCAAATAGAGATTTAACAGGTATAGATGAAACCTCAACAAAAAATAATATAAAACAAAAGAACAAAGACCTTGAAAAAAATCCGAGCAGAGATAAAAAAGCAGATCATAAAAAAGAAAAAAGTTCTAAGAATCTCAGCTTAGATGAAAGAATGGACTTCTACAAAGAGATGTATGGAGAAAACTTCACCGTAAAAAGAGAAATCAAGGCAGATAAGTCTAAGAAAAAAACAAAATCTAAAAATAAATCATATAAAAATACTCCTGAAAAAAAACACGGCCTCATTGCCAGAATTAAATCTTTTTTTAAGAGAAAATAGTTAGATCGCGATTTTCTCTCTTGCTTCAAAGAGATAATCTATTGCAGCATCAGTATCACCTGAAAAAAGACAACATAAACTCAATGAGATTAAATCGCTTGAAGTTTTAGATGGATGATTTTCAAGCCTAAAAATTTTCTCTTCGATTGTACCGTATTTGTCTGTAAGAATTGAAACGGGGATGGATTTAATATAGTCATCAAAGTGTTTAAACTTAACAGAACTATCTTTAAAATTTTTTATCTCCTTTACCGATTCTGTAATTTTACCCGAATTAAAGAGTATCTCGGATTTAATTTTCCGAATAGAATCGGAATTGTCTTTTGTAGAATTATTCTTTATAGAATTATCTTTTGTACTAGAAATCCTTTCTAATATTTCTAATGAATCATCTACCCTACCTTGATTAAAATAGAGGACAGCGAGAGCGGTTAATGCCGTAATATTTTTCGGCGCATTCTTTATTACATTAATAAAATTTGATTCTGCAGCCTTAAAGTTATTCAATCTTCCATAGCATAGTCCGGTAAGCATAAAAGTCATATAAAATTTATTATTAAGATTCTTTGATTTTTCAAGCGCTAATATTGCATTCTTAAAATCATTTTTTTTATAATATAAACTTCCAATATTATAGAAAGTAATATAATCTTCACATAGCTGATTAGCCTTATTAAAAGACTTAATTGCCTGATCAAATCTATTAATCTTAGTCAATTCAATAGCCAACTGTATGTACAATTCTCTTTTGGCAGGATTTTCCTTAATGATCTCAACAATATGATTCAACTTACTATAATCCGAATCCGAACTTTTAACAGATCTATTTAACATTATCCCTCTATACTACTATATTTCACTGTTTTATTTCCGCCCCGAGCCTTTGCCAAATAAAGAGCGGTATCAGCTCTCTTTATCAGATCTATATTGCTTTCATTTTTTTTACGATCATATTGTGCCAAACCAATGCTGGTTGTAACATTAATATCTGTTATGTCATTACTATAGACTTCACTCTCTATCTTTTTTCTGAGCCTCTCTGCAATTCTAAATGCTTCATCAATATCTGTTTGGGTTAAAATTATTGCAAATTCTTCTCCCCCATATCTTGAAGCAATATCAAAACTTCTAACATTTTGATGAATAATCCTTGCAGTCCCCTTTAAAATAATATCACCCTGTTGATGACCATATGTATCATTTACACTCTTAAAATTATCAAGATCTGCCATTAACAGAGTAAGGGGAACATTTGATCTCTCAACTCTCTTAATTTCTTCAACTAATCTCTCTTGAAAATAATGATGGATATAGAGTCCCGTCATTCGATCTAAAGTCGCCATTCTGTAAAGACGGGAATTTTCAACAGCTACCGATGCAAACTTTGACATCTTTTCAAGAAACTGAAGATTCTGTGCGGAGTATGTAGTTTTCATTATTTTTTTGCCTAAAAAAATAAGGCCATGAATTGAACTTTTTGATTTTAGAGGTATAATAATCTCCGGTTCAAATTTTTCATAGAGATCTTTTGTCAAAGGATCATCTGACATCAATTCTTGAATTTTAGCAAAGTCTATTATATCACAGTGAGAATTGAAATGATGAATTAATTTTGATTCTGATCCTACTCTTAAATTTGCTTCAGAGGTATATCCACGTGACATGTATAATGTAAATTCATCACCATCAAGATCCGAATTTAAAAAAATTGCCGCTTTGTCTACAATCATATGACCAATACATAGATATAGAATAGATTCAACTAAACTGTCAAATTCAAGGTTTGAAGACAGACTTAATCCAATCTCAATAAGGTTTTGTAAATCAAAAACAACCCTTTCAAGATATTCTCTGCTTGATTCTGCCATATCTATTATTTCAATTGATTTCATAGCGCTATTTTTATACTCTTTATACTCTAAATATTTATATCGGAAAGTTGAACCGTAATTTATATGATTTTATTAAGTAATGTTATATATAATAAGAATACAACTTAATATTATCTAATCTACAGTTTCAACACAATTAATACCCGAACCCTCTAATTTTTTAAAAAAGCCTTTACATTTAATATTATTTAATATTATTGAAATATATTTACTTTTATTAAGTAAATATAATGAATTAACTTAAATAATTGGATTACCATGCCGCATGTAGCGGCGTAGTCAATAAATAATTCCCGCCCGCCTCTGGCGGGCGGGAATTACAATATCGACATGACCACATGATGCACGGCGTGGCAATTACAAAAAATGATGTTTATTTAAGGAGAAAATTACTACGGGGAAAAGAGTTTATAGTTTTGGCAAAGGTTTAGTAAATAGTATTTTTACTATTAAAAATTTACAAAAAAATGATGTTTAGTTAAGGAGAAAATTACTATGGGAAAAAAAATTTATAGTTTTGGCGGAGGAGCAGCAGAAGGAACGGCTGATATGAGAAATCTGCTTGGAGGCAAAGGTGCAGGCTTAGCGGAAATGTCAAATATCGGCGTACCTGTTCCGGCAGGATTTACCATTACTACAGAAGTATGTACCGAGTATTATAATAATGGGAAAAAATTCCCGGCCGGGCTTGAAAGTGACGTTGAAGCTGCAATGAAAAAAGTAGAAAAAATTATGGACCGCTATTTTGGCGATGCCGAGAATCCGTTATTGGTATCTGTTAGATCCGGAGCAAGGGTTTCAATGCCCGGTATGATGGATACTGTTCTTAATCTCGGACTCAATGATCAAACAGTTAAAGGGGTAATCAAAAAAACAGGCAATGAACGCTTTGCATGGGACTCTTACAGAAGATTTATCCAGATGTATGGCGACGTTGTAATGGGCTTAAAACCCGAATCTGCCGATGAAATTGACCCCTTTGAAGAGGTAATGGACGGCATTAAGCATGCAAAGGGATATAAATCCGATCTTGACCTTAATGTTGATGACCTTAAAGAACTTGTTAAAAGATTTAAAGCATTAATTAAAACAAAACTAAAACGAGCATTTCCTGATGATCCTAAGGAGCAGTTGTGGGGAGCCATAGGCGCTGTTTTTGGTTCATGGAATAATGACAGGGCTATTTTATACAGAAAGATGAATGGCTTTGACGATGACTGGGGAACTGCAGTAACAGTACAATCTATGGTATTCGGAAATATGGGTAACACATGCGGTACGGGTGTTGCTTTTACACGGGACCCGTCAACAGGTGAGAGAGAATTCTATGGAGAATATTTAATAAATGCGCAGGGGGAAGATGTAGTTGCAGGAATAAGAACACCTCAACAGATTACAGTAAACGGTTCTAAAAAATGGGCAAAAGAAAACGGAGTATCCGAGAAAGATAGAAAAGAAAAATTTCCGTCACTTCAAGAGCATATGCCAAAAGCGTATTCTGAACTTGAGAATGTATATAAAAGACTTGAAGGTCATTACAAGGATATGCAGGATATTGAGTTTACCATTCAGAATGAAAAACTATGGATGCTCCAAACAAGGAGCGGCAAGCGAACTGCAGCATCAGCTATTAATATAGCCGTAGATATGGTTAATGAAAAACTCATTGATAAGAAGACTGCACTGTTAAGAATAGACCCTGCAGCGCTTGATCAACTGCTTCATCCTACTTTTAATCCGAAGGCTAAAAAAGAAATAATTGCTAAGGGACTTCCCGCATCTCCCGGAGCTGCAACAGGCAAGGCAGTCTTTAATGCGGATGATGCCCATGAGTGGAATGAGAAGGGCGAAAAAGTAATTCTTGTTAGAATTGAAACTTCACCTGAAGATTTAAAAGGAATGAATGCAGCGCAAGGAATACTAACTCAAAGAGGCGGAATGACATCCCATGCTGCAGTTGTTGCCCGCGGTATGGGGAAATGCTGTGTAGCAGGATGCGGTATGCTTGATATAAATTATAGCAGTCGTTCCATGAAGGTCGGTTCATTAACAATAAAAGAAGGAGACTTTATCTCGCTTGACGGATCAACAGGTGATGTAATGTTGGGCAAGGTTGACACTGTTGAGGCAAAACTGTCAGGCAACTTTGAGACAGTAATGAAATGGACTGATGAATTTAAAAAACTTAAAATAAGAACAAATGCTGATACTCCCCATGATGCTGCTACAGCGCGTAAATTCGGCGCTCAAGGTATTGGTCTCTGCCGCACAGAGCATATGTTTTTTGAAGGCGACAGAATTAAGGCTGTAAGAGAGATGATACTCTCGGAAACACTTGAGGGAAGAAAAAATGCCCTGAAAAAACTCCTGCCAATGCAAAAAAAGGATTTTACAGGAATACTCCAGGCAATGGAGGGTTATGGCGTAACTATAAGACTTCTTGACCCGCCGCTTCATGAATTTGTACCACATGATGAAGAGAGCCAAAAAGAGATGGCGGCAGAAATGGGAATATCTTTGGAAAAAGTCCAGTCCAGAGTAAAATCTCTGCATGAGTTTAATCCGATGCTTGGACATAGAGGATGCCGTCTTGGAATAACATACCCTGAAATAACAGAGATGCAGGCTCAGGCAATATTTGAAGCGGCATGTGAATTAAAGAAAAAAGGCATAGATGTTAAACCTGAGGTTATGGTGCCGCTTGTGGGAACTATAAAAGAATTTACTATTCAGAAAAAGATAATTGTTGATACTGCCGAAAAGATAATGGCGCAGAAGAAAGTTAAGGTTGACTATCAGGTAGGTACAATGATTGAAATACCCAGAGCATGTATAACTGCAGATGCTATTGCAGAGGAGGCCGAATTCTTCTCATTCGGAACTAATGACCTGACACAGATGACATTCGGTTACAGCAGAGATGATGCAGGTACATTTTTACCTGAGTATATTGATAAAAAAATATTGCCAGGAGACCCCTTTAAGACTATAGATAGAACCGGTATCGGTCATCTAATGCAGCTTGCAGTTGAAAAAGGAAGAAAGGTAAAGAAGAATCTTAAATTAGGAATATGCGGAGAACATGGCGGCGATCCCAATTCTGTTGAATTCTGCCATATACTTGATCTTGATTATGTAAGTTGTTCACCGTTTAGGATTCCTATTGCAAGACTCGCAGCAGCACAGGCGGCGATAAACAGTAGCGAAAAGAAAAAATAATTTTTTGTGTCATTGGCCATTTGTGCCATTGGCCCGTAGGCCCATTGGCCCGTAGAGACAAGGCATGCCTTGTCTCTACTACTATAATATTTCACCTACTACAATATTTCACCAATTAATTGATCCCTTGATTGATAATCCGGAAAGAAGAACGGTTCTTATCCTTGAAAATGCTTTTTCTCCTGAGAAGTTTCCTGATAGCTTTCCGGGCGAACCGCCGGATGAAGAGCCCAGTTTATCATAACCCCAGGGTATTATAAAGCTCTTCTGCAATCCCAAATAAAACCGTAAACTTTGTGTAATGTACAGAGCCGGGAAAGCAACCTCAAATGACATAAAAGCCGCTCCAAGTCCTTTGATATCTAATGGTCTTTCTTCAAAATCTTCTTTTCCGCCAAAAAGTCTTTTCTTTCTGTAATGGATGTTCGCTTTTCCATTATTATCAAGAATATGAATCGCCCCCAAATCAACATTGTACCGGAAAATTCCAATATCATGCTTGAAGCGGAGTAAGGCAAATCCGGCTTGTGCATCAAAGGAGGCGTCTATATTGTAGAACAGATATGGAAAAAGAAGATAGGGTTGATTGGATGAAGTCAGAACTCCGTCAAGAGAAGCCTTTGTAAAAAGCGCGCCTATGGTTCCGGTAAAACCCGTATCCGTAGTTTCCATTGAAACCTGATAAAAGAAAAAACCGGCATAAACATCGGCATCAAAAAGAGGTTCATCTTCATTACTGATCAATTTTAAATCTGTTGATAGACCATAATAACCCGGACCATGTTTGAACCGGTCATGTTGATAAAAATAAATGTTTAATCCGTAGATAAGGAAGGAATCTATCTTTGGTTTGCCAAAGAACCAATACATGTCGCCATCATCCCAGGAAGCCGTGCCGTATAACAGGTAAGGGCTGATACCCAAAAAGCCGAACCGTAGCGCCATGGCAACATTGAAAAAATGACCTTCCCCCCCATCATTGGTAATTGGGATGTTGTTTACAACTATATCTGCCGCCGACTGATTAAAAAATCCTGCGCCAAAGGTGAAGTTTCCCACAGAGGTATCAATGTCGCATTGCCCCATGAATCCGAAAATTGAAATGTCCGCCAAAGGTAAGTTTGAGGAAGCCTTGCCGAAATTAAAGCTTAGATTAGAATTCTGCGTCAGATTAAGACCAATGCCGCCGTACCAATAGTAAGAGCTTCCGTCATCATCTACCCAAAGTGTTCCTCCATTGCCGGAAAGTTTACCCGGTACGGTGACCGAATCTTCCTGCGCTGCAAGAGGTAAATAAAAGTAAAAAAAGAGCCCTAACATTGGAGTTAAGGCTCTTTTAATTATGTGCATCATAAATCAATCTCTATTAGTGATACAAATCCCATAAGACTTGAGCAAAATCAGGATTAAACGCATCAAATAAAAACTTTTTATTTGTATCTATATTAGAATTATCACTATCCATTACATAAATGATAACATCTGTCATTGGCTTAGTTGCAAACCCAATCTTATCATAATTAACAAAGTCCGTTTTATTAGTGAGCGGAATACTGCTAATTATATCTCCACGGTAATCATATTTAAAACCATAGAATTTTGGGGCTAAGCCTTTAACGCTTACATTTTCTGTTTCTACCAGTTTTTCAAGAGAGAACCAACCCGGGGTAAAAAATTTGCCCATATTTACTCCAAACACTGCACCCGGTTGAGTATTGACATAAGTTGATGTGCCGATATCATGCTTCTTGACATAGAAATTTCCGCCATTATTGATAGCTGTCTTTAGTTGACTAAATCCATCCTTAACCCACTTATATTCGTCTATAAGATGATGGTATGCTGAAGGAAGTTTGTTGTCAGTAAGAAACAAATTATAAGCTGCAATTGCATCATCAATAGCTGTTATAAAACTGGCTTTTGATTTTGTCATCATCCCATTGTTCCTATCTTTAAGGAAGTTATTGCGAAGCGGAAGATTTACAGGTTTATATAGGCTCGAGTTTAAGTAATCATCATACAGCGCCCCATTTGTTAGGAAGTTCAGGTCTGTATCCCAATCATAAGCTGTAACCCATTCCAGACCGGCTTTGACACTGCGCATGCCTGCAACGAGACTCATTAACTCAGCCTTGCCTATATAGATTTTTTCTCCTTCAAAAATTTTCGAAATCCCCAATGCCTCTAATGCTTGCTTGTCGATTTCTACGCTATTGTTGCTGCTGTCATTCAACGTGCTGTCCTTCAATGTCTTCACTCTATCATATGCCGCCTTAAAATAATCGTCGCTAAAGAGCGAGCTCAGCAGACCGTCTAATAAATCATTAAGCCCATTGGTGTTTCTATCAATGAGGTTTGAAAACATAAGCAGTACGAATGTAAGACCGCTTTGTACCTTTGTGGTTGTGAATGAATTGTTATAAAAATCGGTGTTCCCAAGCCATGAAGGTACATCCAAACCAGGCAAGCGGAAAGTATCATATTCGTATTTGGGTGTATTGTGTACAAAAATATATCCAGAAGTTTGTGCATCATAATATCCTGCTTCAGTTACTTCATAGGAATATACTCCCCCGGAGTAGGAGTAGGTGCCTATATCATACCACTGATAGTAGCGACCTGTTGCATCGATATAATAGTTAAGCTCACCTTGCTCTCGTGTAGTACTATATTGAGCATAAGTGTAACTATAAGTAATAGGATCATAATACTGATAATAATATCCTGCTTGAGAGAATCCATAGGAAGAGAAGAACCAGGTATCTATGCTTGGATCATACCAGGATGCATAGTAATTATTCCCTCCTACGTTGATCTGTATCTGGTTAAGATCACCAATTCTCTTTACCTTTTCCCCAGGATGTACCACCGGCGTGCTTAAGGTCCCGTATTTGTAATATCCTGCTTCAGATAATCCATAGTAATTGTATGCCCACCTGTTGTTGAAATGGTTGCCGTATAGATCCGCCGGATCCGGACCAATCCACTGTAGCTGAGTTCCATTGTCCCAGTACCACTCTACCAACTCTTCATCTGTGTACTCTACCAGCCAGTTTGGTGTGATAAGAGCGCTCAATGTGCCTGGATAATTTTTCACTCCCAGTTTATCTTTAATCAATGTCCTGACTTTTTGATCTTTCGCAATTAAGGCAAGGCGGGCAAGTGTAGAGTAAACTATTACATTCTTGTCGGTCTTGTTAAGTCTATAGGCAGCTTCAAAGGCGTTGGCAGCAGTATCTAAATTTTTAGCTCTCAATGCTACAATACCTGCATTAAGTAACTCTTGCCAGGTTGCGCCTTGTATTTCATCAAATACACATGTTACCGTTACATTTTGGGTAGGCATATCGAATGTGTATGTGCCGCCCAATTCAGTAACCTTCTGAGCTGTGCCTCCGGCAGGGGTATAAGTTAATGAACCTTCTTTCAATATATATCCATTATCCGGTGTAACGGTCAGCACAATGGACTCTCCAGCTTGACCAAACGTGGGTTCTGCTATTATTGCTCCATTACTTACTTTACCAATAGTTACAGTATATACATTCGTGGCAAGCTTTTCAAATTCTCCACTAATGGTTACACTTACCTTGCCTAGAGTAAAGGTAAATAATTGTGGATTAATTTCATTAGTTATTGCAGTTCCATTATATTTTAATGACTTTAATTTGTAGCCTTGATCAGGTATTACATAGACGTAGATTTCATCTCCTTCAGATCCGGACATGGGACTTGCCATTATTTTTCCATTCGTCAGTTCTTCAGCAATTGTTACTGTTAATTTTGAAGTCTCCGCAGGTGGGGCGAAATCACGTTTATCATTATCACCAATCTTAATCTCACCATCAACCACAAAATTTTCATCTTCCTTATCCTCAATAGCAGCTAAATTAATGATGAGTCTGCTTTTATTGTCGTTAACGTAAAGGTGAACGAGGACATGCTGACCTTTACTAAACTCACTAAAAAGTTGAGCATAAGAACCCTCTATTTTTATTATCACACCCGTTGCTGTAAAGTGTGTGAAATTTTCACTTTTGAACATGGCGTTTGCTTTCATTTTGCCTGAAGATGAGGAGTTAGATGCTTTCTTATAAGGATTGTCTTCATCTATTTTTATTTGTAAACAATTACCTATTTTGTCCAACCAAACTACTTCATTTTCATCAATTTGCAAGCTATCGCCGGTATCAGTTGTATAGATACCTATAAGCTCGTCCGGTGTGATCGGTTTACTATCGCTACTACTGTCACTGCCACAGGCTGTAAATGCAACAGAAATAGCTAAAAGAGCTATAATTGAATAGTTTCTTCCGTTATTTATGTAGACCGTAGACCGTAGACCGTAGACCGTCTTTTTTAATTTTAAGACGGATTGACATATTTTGTCAACTAAAAAAAACATCATAATTTTTGAACCTCCCTTAGTATTAAGATTATTTATTTACAAATTTCAATATAAATCACTATTATAACATGTCAAATAATTTTTTATATTAATTTATGAATGTATGAGAAAAAATTTTTTGTAGGGGCGAATCTATGTGGATGCTGCCGAAAAACTCTTGACTTTAATATCCGCATTATGAACAATCGGCTACATAACAACCAGGAGACCAAAGTGAAAAAAATCCTTTATATTCTGATACTCTTATTGATTAATCTTTCTATCAGCGCAGAAACAAACATTAATAAATCCATAGTTAAAATCTATACCGTAACAAATAATTACAACTATGATAATCCATGGCAGATGGGAGGCCAGGCAAACGGAACAGGATCAGGCAGCATAATAGACGGAAACAGAATCCTAACTAATGCGCATGTAATAAGCAATAACACGTTTTTGCAAGTAAAGAAAGCAGGCGAGGCTAAAAAATATACTGCAAGAGTTGATTCAATATCACATGAAAGCGATCTTGCAATACTTAGAGTTGATGATCAATCATTCTTTAAAAATTCGCAAGCCTTAAAAATAGGTGAGCTGCCCCAGGTAAGGGATAAGGTTGCTGTTTACGGATTCCCTACAGGCGGAGATGAGATGAGCATAACCGAAGGTGTAGTATCAAGAATAGAACAGAGAAATTATGCTCATAGCAGCGCCAATCTTTTAACATGCCAGATTGATGCTGCTATAAATCCCGGTAACAGCGGCGGGCCTGTCATTATTAATAATACGATTGTGGGCGTAGCATTCCAATCTGCAACAAGAGGAGAAAATATCGGCTACATGGTACCTGCTCCTATTATAAAACATTTTTTAACAGATATAAGCGATGGAAAATACAATGGATTCCCCGAACTTGGCATACTCTTTCAAAAGATGGAGAACCCTGATATAAGAGAAAAATATCAGATGAAACAGAATCATAGCGGCATACTTGTAATAGGCATACTCCATGAATCGCCTGCTAAAGATATTATAAAGATAGATGATATAGTGCTGTCTATCGAAGGCAATGATATAGAGAACGACGGCTCTGTTGAGTTTAGGCCCGGTGAGAGAACATCTCTGAACTATATTGTTCAGAAAAAATTTATAAATGATATCATTACAATAAAAGTTCTAAGAAACGGCGAGGTTAAAGAACTTAAAGTCAAACTGACGGTCCCAATAAATTCTACAAGGCTTGTTCCTTTTGAGCAGTATGAGACAGCGCCGACATATTATATAGCCGGCGGTCTTGTTTTTGCTCCTTTAACAAAAAATTATCTCGTTGAATGGGGGAATCAATGGTTTTTCACAGCTCCTACAAAACTGCTTGATCTATATCAAAATGGTTTAAGGACAGAGGATATAAAAGAAGTTGTACTGCTTACAAAAGTTTTAGCTGATGAGATAAATCTCGGATACCATGACATAGATAATGTAATTATAACAAAGATTAATGATAAAATAATATCCGCAATGAATGATGTTGTGGATGCTATTGAGAATAACAAGGGAATCTATCATGTAATTGAAGATGATACTGGAAAAAAAATAATCCTGCGAAGAGACCAGGTTGAAAAATACAGCAGCAGGATATTACAGACATATAGAATTGATTCAGACAGGTCGGATAATCTTAAATTAAAGTTTGACAGATAACGCCAAATATACAGCTTACACAGAGCCTCAACATATTGTTTAATATGTACAAAAAAAATTAAGGAATACATTTTATGCGAATAGGTGTTACGGGAATTTTTGCCTCAGGGAAAGGGACTGTTTGTGAAATGTTTAGAGAACTTGGCGCTGAGATTATTGATACCGATATTATTGCAAGAGAGATTATGGAACCCGGACAGGAGGCGTTACAGCAGATAATTGAGAGATTCGGCTCTGTGTTTATTAATAGCGACGGAACTTTAGACAGGAGAGGATTTGCCAATTCCGTATTCGGTAATAATGAGAAGGTGAGGATTTTAAATGAGATTACACATCCTGCAATAAAAAAAATAGTAATGGAGAGAACATGTGATAATAAAATATATATGGTTAATACGCCTTTGCTTTTTGAAGCGGAATTTGATAAATTCATGGACTATAATATTATTGTAACGGCAAATGAAGATCAGGTTCTATCTCGTGGAAGCAAAAGAGATAAAATTCCCGAAGATGAAATAAAAGAGAGATTAAAACATCAAATTCCGCTTAAAGAAAAAGTTAAACTTGCCGATTATATAATAGATAATTCAGGTTCAATTGAACATACTAAAGGGCAGGTTGTTAATCTATGGAAAATTTTGATCCAAAGCCGCATGCAGTAAAAGAAAAAAATTTATATGTCGTTCACCTTGACACTCCCAGAATCATAATTTTATCATCAGTCATTATAGGGATTATAACTGCGGCATTCCTTTTGGGAATGACTTTTATGAAAGATGATAAACATGATCCGATAAATCTTGCTAACAGCAGTATGAATTTTGATGAAAATCGAGCTGCCGATATTCTTAGGACGGATATACCGCCAATGCCTATAGAAGGGGAGGACTATAGCTCAATTGAAGACAGAATTGCATCTACAGATGAAAATAAAAGCAATGCAGCGGTTAATTCGGGTAATTCGGGTAATATAGAAGAAAATAAAACATCGAATGTTAATACAGCTGTTTCAGGCGGAGATGAAGTAAAACATGATAAGGGGGATATACTCACAAATGCAAACATCAAGGAAATCATTCCTCCGGCGAGTGAAAAAGACAAACCTGTTAAGCAAGAGAAGAAAATTGCAAAGAATACTGGAAATGATAATAAAAAAGTCGCAGCAAAGGACAATAAAAAAGATAACACAAAACTGAACAATGTAAATGAGAAAGGTAAGGTCTATGGAGTATCGCGTAATGTAGATGTAAAGAAGAATCAGGGAATATTTTCCGTACAGGTCGCTTCTTATGATAATATTTCAAGAGCAGAGCATGAAAGATCGGTTCTAAAGTCTAAGAGGTTTGATGCTTATATTGATAAGGGACTAGTAAATGGAAAGAATTTCTTTAGATTAAGGGTAGGACCCGTATCTTCCTCAAAAGAGGCTTACAGTCTTTTGAATGAATTACAGAGTGATTCTCGTTATAGTGAAAGTTATATTGTGATAGAATAGGTGCTGTTTAATAATTATTTATAAAAAAGCGACAGATTTCTTGTCGCTTTTTTTGATACGATGAATGATTGCCACGCCGCCTGTGGCGGCATAGTTGATATTGTAGTTCCCGCCCGCTGACCGCGGGCGGGAATTCAATTGTAAAATAGGAGATTGTTATGTACTCAATATTCAGTGTTACCAGAAATCTTGTCATGAAGATAGATTCATATATTGATCTTGTGGGAGAGTCTGTCCTTCACTTTGCAGAGGGTGTAAAACTCTATCTGTCCGGGAAGGACGATGAGTTTAATGAGAGATTAAATATTATTAGAATGCTTGAAGGCCGCGCCGATGGTTTAAGGCAGGACATTGAGGCGCAGCTATATGTACAGACACTTATACCCGAATCAAGGAGTGATGTTTTAGAAATACTTGAGGAAATGGATTCTATTATAGATTTTTCAAAATCAATAATGTTCGATTTTTTTATTGAAAAGCCGGATATTCCTGATGCGCTTCACGATAGAATAAAAAAACTTACAGAGACTGCGGTTAATACAACACAAGCTCTTGTTCAGGCAACCAGATCATATTTTTATGATGTAAATGCGGTAAAGGATCATCTTCATAAAGTATCTTTCTTTGAAAATGAATCCGACAATATTGCAGAGAAGGCAAAGAGAGAGGTTTTTGACTTAGATATTAAATTGAGCAGAAAGCTTCACATAAAGAATTTTATTGTTTCAATTGATACAATTTCGGATACTGCTGAGGATATATCAAACAGAGTATCAATAGCAGCTATTAAAAGGATTGTCTAATGTCGCTGCTCATTTTTTTATCAAGCGGACTTTTCCTCGGATGGTCGGTCGGCGCTAATAATACGGGTAATGTCTTTGGAACTGCTGTCGGGTCAAAGATGGTCAGCTTTAAGGTCGCGGCAACCGTATGCTGCATCTGTCTTATATCGGGCGCGCTTTTGTCCGGCTCAGGCGCAACATCAACACTGGGTAAACTCGGTTCGGTAAATGAGATTGGCGGAGCTTTTATTGTAGCCTTAGCTGCGGCTGTTGCTATTTCCGGCATGACAAGACTTAAGCTGCCTGTATCAACTTCACAATCTATAGTAGGAGCCATAATAGGTTGGAATTTTTTTGCAGGAGCAATTACCGACTATGGCTCATTAACCAAAATTGTTTCAAGTTGGATTATGGCTCCTGTAATATCCGGAATTTTTGCAATTATAACATATATCTTGGTAAGGAAATTATTATCGCGCATAAAAATTCATTTACTCTATCTTGATTCTTATAACAGAATCGGTCTGATAATTGTCGGAGGATTCGGCGCATATTCATTAGGCGCAAATAATATTGCAAATGTTATGGGGGTCTTTGTTCCTGTTGTTCCGCTTAGACACATTGACACATTCTTAGGAACAATATCCGGCACAGAGCAACTGTTTATAATGGGCGGGATTGCCATGGCTGTAGGTGTAATTACTTATTCAGGCAAGGTCTTGCGTACTGTAGGAAATAACATTATGCCTCTCACTCCCATAACAGCTTTTATTGTTGTTTTTTCATCTTCAATGGTTCTGTTTCTTTTTTCATCGCAAAGTTTAGAGAGATTTTTAATTATGCGCGGGCTTCCGACAATTCCCTTAGTTCCGCTTGCAAGCGCTCAAACTGTTATAGGAGCAATAATAGGAATAGGTATATACCAGGGCGGGAAGGAACTGAATTTAAGGGTCATAGCAAAGATTGCTTCAGGGTGGATCACAGCCCCTGTTATTGCCTGCACTGTGAGTTTAATATCACTTTATATAATTCAAAATGTTTTTAATCAGCCTGTGTATAAGCCGGTAAGTTACAAAATGTCTTATGATGTGGAGAAAAGATTAATATCAGAGGGGATTGTTTTTGAAGGGATGGATTCACTGCTTAATCAAGAGTACAAGAATGCAGTAGAGTTTCAGTCGGCATTAAAGAACTATTCTCAATATATTGATGATTTACATATAAGAAGGGTTATTGAACTTTCGGCATTAAGGAATCTGACTGTTAATACTGATTTAATTCAATTTGAAATTAATGAAGGATGGTTTACTCAAGAGCAGAGTGAAATTTTGGAAAAACTTAATGGCCGGAATTTTGAATATGCCTGGGAATTGAGAGATGCCTTAGAGGCGCATGGAACTGATTGGAGACTAAAGGATAATACTCCGGAGGGTAAACAGATTAATAAAGATATAAATTTAAAGTTTGATTATATATGTAAAAAGTTTTGGTAAGGGGGGAGCGAATGTAATTCGCCCTTACAAATCATTAATCATTAATCCGCCTATATCTATCGTCGCCAAATAATCATTTACTGTTTCAGCCCTTCTAATCTGCTTAACAGACCCATCTTCTCTTAAAAGAAGTTCGGCAGATCTTAACTTTCCATTATAGTTGAATCCCATAGCATATCCATGCGCTCCCGTATCATGGATAACGAGAATATCTCCTATATCGATCTTTGGCAACATTCTATCTATTGCAAATTTGTCATTGTTTTCACATAGTGATCCTGTAATATCATATTTCTTTACAGGCTTTTCATCTTCTTTACCAAGTATTGTTATATGATGATAAGCGCCGTACAGCGCAGGCCTCATCAGATCAGCCATACATGCATCAACACCTATGTAGTCCTTATATATTTCCTTTTTATGAATAGCCTTAGTAACAAGATAACCGTATGGTCCTGTAATAAGTCTTCCGCTCTCCATAAATATTTTTAGGGACTTAAGTCCATAATTTGAAATAGCGTTATTATAAACTTCTTTTATCTTTGATGAAATATATTCAAGGTCAAGTGGTTTGTCGCCGGGTCTATATGGAATACCGAAACCTCCTCCAATATTAACAAATTCAAAATCTATACTCAGTTCTTTATTTATTTCGGATATAAGTTCAAGGAGTAACTCCGCAGTGTCAACAAAGTAGTCGGCATTGAGTTCATTAGATGCAATCATTGCATGGAGACCAAAGCGTTTAACTCCTCTATCTTTAGTTATCTTATATGCTTCAAATAACTGTTCTTTTGTAAGACCATACTTCGCTTCCTCGGGTATGCCTATTATTGCATTACCGCCTTTTAGCGGACCGGGATTATATCTAAATGAGATAATCTCAGGAAGCCCGGCATGCTTATCAACATAATCTATGTGGGTTATATCATCGAGGTTTAATATTGCGCCAAGTTTTCTTGCATAGATGAATTCTTCTGCCGGCGTATTATTTGATGTTAGTATAATATCCTCTCCGCTTACTCCTGCTTTTTCTGCAATTATAAGTTCAGGGAGGGAACTGCAATCCGCCCCAAAACCTTCTTTGTTTAAAAGCTTTACAATGTATGGATTGGGATTTGCCTTAACTGCAAAGTATTCCTTAAACCCCGAAGACCATGAAAATGCCTTAATCAACCTCTGCGCATTATCTTTAATCGCTCTTTCATCATATATATGAAAAGGTGTCGGATATTTTTGTATTATTTCTTCTATCTGTTTTTTATTAAAAGGCAGAGTTTTAGTAAACATTAATAATCACCATGTATAAATAATCGGATTTGATATTTTAGATCATTTGAATTCATGTCAATATTTTTTTGTAGGGGTGAATTACATTCGCCCGTTTATCTACGAGGATAAATGTATTTACAAAAAAAACCATAATATTAAAAATAGATTTGATTATTAAAGGAGTGCATATGGAGCTTGGAATAATAGGGCTGCCTCAAACAGGAAAGAAAAGCCTTTACCAACTATTAACAGGATCGATTCCGGGTGATACCGGTGATAAGATTTGCGCAGGTGTTGCGGATAAGAGGGATATAAGATTTGATGCGCTTGTAAAGATGTACAATCCTAAGAAAGAGGTTCCTGCAAGAATCAATCTACAGCTTCTTCCAAAGATTGAGAGCGACTCAATACGGGCGGGTAAAATTTTTACAGATATATCTAAGATGGATGCACTCTGTCATGTAGTCCGCGCATTTGAGGATGACTCAATATATCATGCAAAGGGTTCCGTAGATCCGCTGCGTGATATTGAAATGATAAACTCGGAGCTTATTCTCCATGACCTTATATTTATTGAAAAGAGATTTGAAAGAATCGAAAACAGCAGAAAAAAAAGGAGCGATGCAAAACTTGACCAAGAGGAAGAATTATTGCTCAGAATGAAATCCCACCTTGAGAATGA
>JGI24702J35022_10001011_pt1 | contig 17622 bp, 8 predicted proteins | sample TergutTh196P4_FD_35022 | JGI IMG/M metagenome (IMG submission 35022)
GGAAAAGAGCAAAGCATTGAATTAAAAACGCAGGAAGTTCCGGCGGAGTTTAAGTATTATTCCGCAACGAAATTGGATACGGAAGTTTATGTTTTGGCAGAAATCCCCGACTGGGAAAAATTGAATTTGATCAGCGCCAAAGCCAATGTGACTTATGACGATACTTATGTCGGCGAAACATACATTGACGCAGAGTCAACCGCAGAAAAGCTGTCTTTAACTCTTGGAACCGACAGGCGCATCACCGTCAAGAGAGAAAAGCTAAAAGACCAAAGCCGCAGCGGAATTTTCGGAAACGACGTGACAAAGACATTTACGTACCAGTTCACCGTCAGAAACAATCAAAAAGTTCCGGTCGATATGGTTGTCAAAGACCAATATCCAAAAGCGTCACAGGAAAACATTAAAATCGAACTTTTGAAGGAAACGACAACCCCGACATTCAATAATGAAGACGTGGGTGTTGTCAGCTGGGAGTTTGAATTAAAGTCCGGCGAGACAAAGGTTTTCAAATTGGTTTACAGCGTTAGATATCCAAAAGATATGGAATTGAATTTGTAAAGAGGAATCTTTCCTCCGGAAGAATAAACAAATGAAGAGAAAAAAATTCTCTTCATTTCGTTTAACGGCGAATCAATTGCTTTCCATTATTTTTGTAATCAATGGAGAGTTTGTTTGCTCATTTTTACTTTTTTGCATCGTCTAAATAGTTTGTCTGCGCGGACAATCCAAGTATTGAAACCAGAGTTTGCCGCACCATTTCTTCTTGTCTTAGTTTCATCATCAAGTTAAAGTATCCGCCAATTTCGGTAATATTAAGCGGCGCCGGAATGCGCGAGGGTTTAACATCGCTTTCCATGATGATTTTGCGCAGAAGCAACTGTTTGAGTTCCAGCATTTCAGGTGCAGTTTCTTGTTCCAATATTTTTGTCACTATTTCTGATAAAGAATTATCATCTGTCATAGCTATCATACCTTTAATTTTTTTAAGTTTTTATTTTTATTGTGCTTTGTCATCAGTTTTGTTTGAAGTGTCATCAGTTTTGTTTGAAGTGTTACTTTTACCAGTCGAGCCGCTCTTGAGTTGTTCTATTTCCAGCTTATCTGCCGTTATTTGTAATTCTAACGCCTTTAGCGCTAAATCATTGGCCAACTTTGCTGCCGCCAACTCTTTGTCGTCTTTTTGCTTCGTTTCCGCTAAGGCGTTTTCCTTCTCTTTCGTTTCGAGAGTGGTTACAGCCCCAAGTGCGCTTTTAGCGTATTCTAATGCTTGTTGAGAGAGGGCTACATTGTGGTCAAGCAGTTCTTTTCTTCCTTCTGCAGCACTTTTTGTTCCTTCATTGAGAACACTTTGTAGTTGATCAAGCCCTGTAATGTTGTCAAATGTTGGCGTTTGTTTTGCAACTAAGGAAGAAATCAAATCAATCATTTTTTCAGCAACGGGAGGTGTTACGCCTTGCAAATTTAACGCGGTAATTTCACTGGGCGTTTTACCAGAAAGATAATCCTCACTGTTGAGGTAACTGCTGTCAAGGGTCATTTTGTCAATTGGAGAGTCTTTCCAATTCCAGAAACGCGTGATGTCTATTAACTCGCTCACATTCGTTTCACCCAGCACTGCCTCTCCGATCATGCCATCCGTCGGCAACGAAATAGCCGTCGTAGGAACACGGAAATAACATGTGTGGTAACGGTAAAGCGAATCCTGTATTTCTGCGGCTGTTTTCCCCAACTTTTCTGCCAATTTTTGCGGATAAGTAAAAGGCAGCAAAATACAGTTGCCATAGAAACCCAACAATTTTTTAACATTCACACAATTCAATAACGGAATGTTAATATTGCCGGTTTCTGCATCTTCTGCCTTCAAGCTGTCAAAGTCCATATTGATCGTGTATTGTTCAAGCAGCATAGCGCGTTCATCCGCAGACAGTGACGCCCAAATTCTTTGGGAAAAATGAAGAGCCTTAGAAGCCACATAATGCATCAAAGACTCCATCTGCTGCAACTCGGAACGCAGCAAAACAGGAACATCGCTTACAATACTTATTGTAACAGACGAACGAATAGTGCTGCTTGACAACATTGCACCCAACCTTCTAGCAGCCTTGATTTTCGGGTCGTTTGTGGCACTGCCAAAGTAGAGATCCATATCTGAGATAGTCGGTGCTCCCTCAGCCAATATTTCTTGGGGTGAGAGAGTAACAATAGGTGTTAGGAGACACTCCGGCACTTTGGACTTATAGTAATCTATTAATTTCCGATCAGTGTCGCTTTTATCATTATCTTTCGCCAAGTCTTTCATTTTGTGGTCCATGTTCTCTAAATTCTTTTTGTCGTCTTCGGTTACTGAAGCCTGACTAAGTTTATATTCAAGTTGTTCACATGAATGGGTTATTTTTATATACGAGAGGTCAGCATCAGTAATCCCTGCAGGTATAGTAAAATTACATATAACCACAGCAAGGACGTCAATGTGGTTTCGTTTCTTACGAATATCTTGTTTCAGTTCCACTGTCGTTGTATTTGTAGTTTTCAAGCTAAGCAGGTCGTGACATTTTGCATCTCCTGCGATTGTACCTTTTCCGTTTTTCAGAACCAAAGAAGCCGTAACGTCATCAAATGGCATCAAAGTGCAGTTAAACTCCAAAGTTAAGGTTCTTTGACCGGCTTCGGAGGTTTGGAATTTCCATTCCGGATAAGCAGCATATTTTTTAATAAGGTTTAATCCGGTTCGATATGAAAAAGGCAAAGCATATGACAAAGTATCTGCGTATTTTAGCAGCACTTCGTAGCGTTCATAAAATTGGGCCTTGTTGAATGTGTCAAATGGTTTTAGAGCATAATCTTGTCCTTTTGGAAGGAAGCGAATGAGTTTTAGGGGTACAAACAGTACGAGATCGACACTGTCGATGCAGGTTTCAAGGCGATAGCGGCGCAGTACTTCCCAGTATTGGATAGTCATGGCGTGCGAATGATTGTGGTTGGCGATGATTTTGGTTGCGACAGAATCCGTTTCTTCGCTGGTTGCCATACGCATGCTGACACGTTTTGACGCAGAGAGTCTGCTTGACGCCATATTGATGCTATGCTGGAATCTCTCAGCAGTGCTAGAAGCTTCATTATGCTTATTAGACTGGCGAGAAGAGGATGAGCCATGCCCTGTCGTTTTAGAAGTCCCCTTAGAATAATTGCCGGACAAACCAAACATGCCTGCAACACCGCTCACAATACCACCAAGTCCAAAACCGGCACCAAACCCGCCGCCGGAAGTTTTGGCGCCCGTTGAGTAATCGTACGAAGAACGGCCTGTTGATAACTGATCTAAAGCATATTGGTAAGAAGCAGTTGCATCATCTATCTGCGACAAAGCGTAATCTTCAGAGACACTGTCTGTTCCCATTGAATCGTCGGATACAGTATAACTTTGTGTTTTTTCTCTGACAATGAGCCGCTGTTCCTCGCCCGGAGCCAAAACCAACGAGTAAAGCAAAGTTCCAAGGGCAAAACCGTCAGGACACCAAGCTTGATGCATATTGAGAACATAACCAATTCCAAGAGATGCCATTTGAGGATACTCATCCGGATCTTTGTATAATTGTTCTTTAAAATTCATCACATCAATCGGTCTTTTCATAGTCTGCCGCGCTTGAAGAGTGCTTACGTGGGGGAAAATTTCCGGTTCTACCAAACGCTGCAGCATACTATAGTTAAAAACTTTGGAAGGAGCAGTATCGGTTGGGAGATGAATCGCATCATCATCGTTGCCCATCAACTTTACATTTGGCAGAACTCTTTTCAAATCCGTGCGATAACCTTTAAAAATTTCCTCGATCAAGGTAAAATCGCCCATCTCTGCCTCCAACTTTTTGCTCTCCAAGATATTTGTCAATATCTTTTCCAAATCGTTAGACGTCTTGTCAAAATCGAAAATTTGTTCCTTTATCTCTTGATATTGGTCTCTTTGGCGTTGAATTTCCTCATTTATCGCTTTTTCTTGTTCCTCTAATGTTTTTAGTTCCCTTTTCATAGCATCTTGTTCATCTTTGGGATAGGAAGCGAGATCGCCCAATTCCCCCTTCAGCCAATCGATTTGAGCCAATTTGGAGTTGTCAATTTCTATAAACTTCAATATGGCGTCAAGACTGTCATAACAGTTGAGAATTTCCTGTTCTTTTACCGAATTAATGATGTCGGAAGCGTTTCGTATGAATTTTTGTTTAAAAGACCCTTGCGAAATCGTGAGAGTAATGCCTTCCTGCAAATTATAAGTGTCAGGCATAATGATATAGAATTTCCCTTCGCTGTCAGTGAATCCGGAACATTTGGCGAGCGTGTCGTCTTTGCTGGAAGACGGACTGGTGATACCGTCTATTTCCACCGAAGCATCAGTGAAACAAATTTTATCAATATCTTTTTCTCCTTGTTTTCTCATAAAAACAGTGCCGCTGATAACATGAGGCAGTGGGAGAGCCAATTCAATCCCGTTCAAAAAGTCTAAGCCTTCTCGAATAATCTTTCCGCTCGATTTAATGCCAATATCGTTTCTAAAGAGAAATGTTGGCTCCGGCTCATTCGTTTCAATACCCAAAGTAAAATCATATTTAGAATTCACAAGAATGGATTTTATTTCATCTTCGGATAAATGAGGAATTTGGTTAGATTGTTCTATTACTTGCGGCTCACTTGGTTTTTTTATCATTTTGTCAACGATTGGTCCATCTAGTATCCTAGCAATATCTAGTGTCCTGGCAATAATATCTGAGTTTTTTAGCAGTATTCTTGTGTCGGCGATTTGTCTATTTTGTATATTGGCAATCTCCGGGCTTTTTGGTGTTTTTGTATCCGGTGTCACAACGCCGTTTTGTTTCTCTTGTATCTTGGCAATAATGGAGTCATCGAACTTGTTTTGATTGATGGAAAAGCCTGTTAAATCACCCGCTTTTTCAATTATATTCCTAAACTTTGTCTTGTCAATTAAACCGGAAAGAAGACCCGACTGAAGTTCGCCAAGCCTTTGCATAATGGGGTAAGCTATTTCAGCATCAACTTTTGCCAAATCCACTACATGGCGCACACCAACCTGCACCAACAAACAAGCCGTCTCGGGCGTCATACCGTCAACACGCCACAAATCTGCCTGCTTCACCCATGAATTAACAACTGAGACATCCTTCCCAAGATCCTTAGCCAAAGTATATCTTTGTGCCTGAGTCCTGCCCTTCGTCAACAAACCGGGAACGTCAAATACATTTAGGGTGTTTAATTTATCACGGTCGGCTGGACTTATCCATTTAATTTTAAGAAGCGGATCAGGATCATATTTACCAATAAGTCGAACTATATTTGGATTAAACGGTGGGATTTCATCAAACCTTTGGATTATTGTATCAGAAATTTTGGTTGTATCAGCAGTAATTCCACCTTTTTTAATTAGATCAGAAAGTACCGGTTTCTCAGATTCAACCAGTTTCACATTACTGAGCGCAGCCATTTTTCTAACAGTGGATGACTCCGATTGATCAGCAGCATCTTGTTTTTCCTCTGACGGATTTGTTTCAATAGGGAGAGATCCCATCATAGATTTTAAACTCATGGTCTGTTGGCGGCTTTCTCCGACTGTTATGGTACATTCTGCTGAAATGTCTTTGTTTGAAGTGTGTGCGGTAATTTGTATTGTACTGCCCGGTACGGCGGTTGGGGAAACTTCGACGACGCCTGAACTGTTCACTTGTGCATCCGATGGACTTGATGAGCTCCAAGTTACTTTTTTGTCGGCAGCATCGGGGGGCTCAACAGTTGCAGAGAGAATGTCATGACTGCCGGGTTCTATGGTTAATGCATTTTCATTGAGCTTTATTCCGGTTACAGCTGCTGTATCGGGCGCATTTGCAGTTCTGGATTTAACTGTTTTAGCGTTATCAGAAACTGCTTGTTTCTCATTATCAATCACTTTCGCATTCGATAATGTTTTCTTTATCTCAGGGGTGGATGATTCTTTTTGATTCGGATCATCTTGGGCTTTTTGTTCATTTTCTGGCAAAGTATCTCCTCGTGTGACTTTTTTAGATTCGGATGATTCCTGTTTGGCAGCATCATCTTGGTTTTCCTCAAATATATTCAGTTCGGTAATGGATGCATTATCTAAATTCTTGGTTTGTTGGGTGTTTTCTCCTACTGTTATGGTGCATTCTGCTGAAATGTCTTTGTTTGAAGTGTATGCGGTAATTCGTATTGTGCTGTTTGGTATGGCGGTTGAAGAAACCTCTACGACGCCGGAACTGTTGACTTGTGCCGTGGAGGGCGTGTCTGAATTCCAAGTTATTTTTTTGTCGGCAGCATCAGGGGGTTCAATGATTGCAGTGAGGGTGACATTGCCGCCGGGTGCTATGGTTAATGCGTTTTCATTGAGCTTTATTCCGGTTACTGCGACCGGAGGCACATCTACAGTGACGGTACAGGTTGCCGTTTTGGATCCGTCAGCGGTCGTTACAGTAATTTTTGTTGTGCCTGCTTTAGCGGTTGTTGGAACCGTTATTTTGCCGCCGGTACTCACTTTTGCTATGGCGGAATCGTCGGATTTCCAAGTTACTTTTTTGTCGGTAGCAGTAGAAGGTGTTACATTTGCTGTAAGTGTTTCACTGCCTCCGACCATTAGAGTCAATGCTGTTTTGTTAAGCGTAACGCCGGTTACTGCGACCACAGGCACATCTACAGTGACGGTACAAGTTGCCGTTTTGGATCCGTCAGCAGTTGTTACAGTAATTTTTGTTGTGCCTGCTTTAGCGGTTGTTGGAATCGTTACTTTGCCGTTGGCATCCACTTTTGCTGTGGCGGAATCGTCAGATTTCCAAGTGACGCTTTTGTTTGTAGCAGTAGAAGGCGTTACATTTGCGGTAAGCGTTTCACTGCCTCCGACCATTAGAGTCAATGCTGTTTTGTTAAGCGTTACGCCAGTTACATCTACCGAAGGTACATTTACAGTGACGATGCAGGTTGCTGTTTTGGCACCGTCGGCGGTCGTTACAGTAATTTTTGCTGTGCCTGCTTTAGCGGTTGCCGGAATCGTTACTTTGCCGTTGGCGTCCACTTTTGCTGTGGTAGGAGTGTCTGAACTCCAAGTCACATTTTTGTTTGTCGCCGTAGAAGGCACCACACTTGCGATAAGTGTTTCACTGACTCCGGCCATTATGGTCAGTGCTGTTTTGTTAAGTGTTACACCGGTTACGGCAGTTGTGGTGGTTTTTGCGAGATTATTTAAAACAGGAGCAGTCGGTACTGCCGTTATGTTTGATCTTATGTTAGTGGTTACGGTGCCAAGTATGGATTTAATGGAGGGAGCAGAATCCACAATCCAACCTTTGTCGGTTGCAGTTTTTACAGTGCAGCCGGACACGCCGGGATTATTTAAAATATACAAATTTTTAGGACCGATATCAGTAGCGGAATTTAACGCTTTAAACAGGTTGTCCAATGCCTGGGCGTTTAAGTTATTATTACAACAATTTAATGTCTGTAGCTTGTTTAAACCGCTTACATTTAGACTTGCCAGTTTATTATTATTGCAAAGCAATTCTGTGAGAGTAGAATTATTGCTAACATCTAAAGATGTTAAGGAATTATCAAAACAATTCAGAGAAGTAACCGTTCCTTTTGCGGGTATGGTTATAATTATTGTATAAGTGCCCGACTTGGAATAAACATGAGTTAAAGATGTAGAATTCGTAAGAGAGAGCGTGGCAGTCTCAGTTTTCTGATCGCTGCTTTCTCCCCAATTAATTGTTATTGCGCCGGAACCTTTCAGAGAAAAACCCAATCGGGTTCCGGTAAATACCGTCGTTATTGCCACCATAAAACACACCGATATTTAGGATATTTCGAGAATATTTAACTTTATCTATATATCAGCAGTATATCAACAATAAAATAAAATTAAAAACAAAACAAGATCAACAATAAAATAAAATTAAAAACAAAAACAAAAACCTTTTTCCCAGAAACAAAAGCAAAACATCAAAAACCTTTTCCTCAAAAACATCCAAACCCCCTCAATTTTTGTTTTCAGTAGCGGAGCGGATGAAAGCAAAAATTGAGCCTTTTTAAAAAAAAATGTTGTTTCTACAGTTGTGATTACCGTTTTTGATGTTGCTGTTGCTTCTTTCTACAGCTGTCGCCCCTATAATTTAAAACAAAAAACGGATTCATATTTTTTCTTTATTTATTTTTCTAAGTACGAAGCCGTTCGATTCAGCCGCCTTTGGCGACTGATCGAACGGGTGGTTGATTCGGATTTCATGATGATAAGAAAAATGAAACATCAATTTGTATCACATCAAATAAAAACGGGGGTACCCTTTTCCCCAAATCTTCAAACGCTTTTAAGGAAAAACGTACCCCAATCCATAATCGCTTCAAGAAAACTGATGTTTCGGGTTTCAGGCAAAACAAAATCAAAAACAAAACAAGATCAAAAACAAAATAAAATCAAAAACAAAACAAAATCAAAAACAAAACAAGATCAAAAACAAAACAAGATCAAAAACAAAACAAGATCAAAAACAAAACAAAATCAAAAACAAAACAAGATCAAAAACAAAACAAGATCAAAAACAAAATAAAATCAAAAACAAAACAAGATCAAAAACAAAATAAGATCAAAAACAAAATAAGATCAAAAACAAATTTGGATCATGATAAACACCGGATTATTTTGGTATTTCATCATGATCTAAAAAAATAGAAGACAAATTGTCTTTCTTTTTAAACTTTCAATTTTTAAGCGAATTTGTCTCTGGAAGCAACCATTGCTTTAATGTTTGCAAGCGGAGTCATTGGTGCAATACCGCATCCGGGTGCTAAAATAGCAACTTGGGAATCAAGAGCTGATTTGACGGCTTCTTCGACTTTTGCAGCATCGCCGCTTAAGAGAACGAAGGGGCTTGAGACGTTGCCGATAATAACAGAGCGTCCTTTTGTTAATTCAACAGCACCGACGACATCTGTAACTTTTTCTTCAACACTGAGACCTTTGCAGTGACAGTCAGCCATGTCATTTAAAATAGCAGTCACATTGCCGCAAACGTGGAAGACAACGGGGGCTTTTACATTATCAGCAAATTCAACAATGCTGCCCATCAATTTGTCCTTGAAGTCCTGCGGGCTCATTAAATCGGGTGAGCAAACCGGATCAGCAATACAAACAATGTCTGCACCTGCTTCGACCATCAAATTTGCATATTCAACGGCTGCATCTGTTGCGAATTTAATACATTTGGACAATGCATCCGGATTTTTAATGGACCATTTCATAAAAGATTTAACACTGCATAAGTCGGATGCAAGTGTAATCGGACCTTCCATACCGGCAATGATCGGAACATCGGGACCGATTCTTTCACGCGCCATTTTAATGGCTTCAATCACAGCAGGGATTCTGCCGGCTGTTTTCAAATCCGGTTTTACAACGCTGTCAAGCATTTCGGGTTTTTCGTAAGGATGAGCAATGACGGATGGTTGTCTGTTTTTTGTACCCATATTCACACCACAGCCCATCGCTTCAGCAAGAACTGTCAAACAATAAGGAAGACGAACAGCTTCAAGTCCGGCAAGTTCATGTCCGGCAATTGCCAAATCAGCCATCATTTTGGCATTGGCCTGTGAGTCCGGCCATGGTGCATTAACGGCATCCATTAATTCAACTGTGCCTGTTTGTGTCATGGAGACAACCGGTATTTTTGAAACAGGCTGACCATTTAATGCATTTAAAAGATTTTCTTTGAGATTTGTCATAATCTAACCACCAACCATTATTATGGTTAACATACCTAAATAATCTGATTATATTTAATATTTGAGGACACACCAATTAACGATATTTCTTTTCAGGATTGATGAATTTGACGAAATCGGGAATGTGACTCAAGCTTTGGAGATTGCGGTGTGTTGCCACTCCGATAAAAGCAAATTTCATTTCAAGGGGGGATCCGGAGTCTGCAAAGAGCTCTTTTTGAGAGTGAGATATTGAAATTTGATCTTCTTTTAATCCGGATTTTCTCATCTTTGAAAAAACCGATTCTTTGCCGATTTGAATAGCATTTTCAATAGCCGTTGATGAATCCAAGAAAATCTGGCGCTCTCCTTCGTGGAAAACAAGATATTCAACAGCGTCTTTGTTGCCTTCTTTTAACTTGTTCATTTTGACCAAAACTTCTGTTCTGTAAACGCCCTGCCCGACAAGTGCACCAACCGCATTTCCAACGTCCGAAAATGGTGGTGTTAAAAATTCTCCATGAATTAAATGCCGCAGTTCATCCGCATAAACTCGAGATGAAGCACCGATTAAAACAATCGGAGTGGAAACGGCAAATTGCGTATGATATTTGCCGGATAAAATTTTTTCAACATCGCGATTTAAAATGCCGGGAACAAGATATTCAATCAAAGCCGCAGCCATATTCTTAGCCACTCTGTTTTTAACATACAAAGCCAATTCCTGCGGATTTTTTCGTGTCAACCGATCTATTTTTTGCGCTCCAATTAGAGAAGCCTGAGCATCCCATTCATTAAAATCACCCGTAATATGAAGAGCGTCTGTTGGTGTAAACCCGATGGCTTGAATTAATCTTTTTTGAACCAAAGATTCTAAAGCAGATGTCATCGGCATTTTTCCATCCAGACGATCAAACAAATCGCTCCATGAAATCGGGAAATCCGAATCAATTAAATCCAAATGAATTTCTTCAAGAGATGTCAGCTCAATCGGCACATTTTTCGTTCTGACAAAAAACACAGCCGGTGAAATGAACTCGGAAATAAATTTTCGCGGCGGCAATTTTGTGTTTTCTAATTTTTTCAAAAAACCGTCGTATAAAATGGAGGCGCGGCAAAGAGGAATCATACGATGCGGACCAATATAGATGGTCATGTTGGGCTCCTCAATTGAAAAAACATGGCTGTCACCACCGGTTGCAACGGTGTTCATCCGAATCGCTTTGACGCGCGTCGACCAGCCGCCGACGCAGGCGCCTGAGTCATCCATTATCGGGAGACTATTTTCAAGCAAAGCGACATCCGTACTTGTGCCGCCGATATCAATCATTGCACATGTTCCCAAGCCCGACAAATAAGATGCACCCATTAAACTGGCAGCAGGACCGGAAAAAATCATTTCAATCGGTTTTTCAAGCGCTTCATCAATACCGACAGCCGATCCGTCACATTTCAGCATCAAAAGAACCGCATCCATTTCAAGATTTTGAAGCTCTTTTGAGACAGACTTTATAAAATAGTCTGTGACCGGAATCAGCCGCGCATTCAAAAAAGCCGTAATTGCGCGATCATAGGCACCCAAATCTTGAGAAAGCTCATGACCACAAACAACCGATTGCCCCGTTAATTCAAAAATTTCTTTTTTAACTGCAAGTTCGTGATCTGCGTTTCTCATACTAAATAATGAAGAAACCGCAAAAGCCGAGACCTTGTCTTGCACAGAAAGAGCAAAAGAACGAACAGCTTCAATATCAAGAGGGTGGATTTCTTCGCCGTTGCTGTCATGTCCGCCGGCAACAACACAATAATATTGAGCAGGCATTGCCTCGGGAAGTTTATAGTCGCCAATCAAAATGAGCCCGACAGGAAAACCCGTATCTTCAAGAACCGTGTTTGTTGACAGCGTTGTCGAAAGAGAAACAACTGTCACTTCTTTTAAAAGAGCCGGCTCAAAAAGGCAAAGAACATCTTTAATACCGCCAATCGGGTCCGGATATGTCGTAAAAGCTTTGGAAGAAGCAACAACAACGCCGTCAGATTCTCGAATTATAGCAGCATCCGTATATGTGCCGCCGGCATCAATTCCCATATTATAAACCATAATAAACACACTCAATTCATTTAATTTAAAAAATAATCAACCAATGAAGGCTTGGATACATAAATAATATACCCTTAATTCCAACAATTCTATTTGACCTTTTTCCAACAAAAGTTTCAAGACAGAATATTTTCAGCAACAGCCATGAGAAATCTTATCAAATGCAAATAACCAACCGCTAAAGAAAACAAATGAAAAACAACCCAAAAAAACAAAAACACAAAAGCAAAATACAAAAAAAACACAAAGCAAAATACAAAAAAACACAAAAGCAAAATACAAAACAAAAACATAAAAGTAAAAAATAGAAAAACAAAAAAAATAAAAGAGCTGAAAATTGCTCTGAAATGTTTTTACATCGGGAGCTTGTAACCAATCTCATTCAAAACAATAGCTATTGCCGTATATAATGCAGAACTTCCTAAAAGAAAAGCACAAAATCCGGAAACAAGAGCCAATATATGTAAGTCAATGATGTGTGCTGCTGCGGTGACAAAGAACGTCAAAACCAACAAAGTAAAGATGACAATTAACATTTTTGTTCCTATTTTTAGGGTTCCCAAAAGCAAGAAAAGACCAAGAATTCCCCAAAGCAGCAAATACAAACCGACTGAAAAATCCCCCGCTTGAGCGAGCTCAAACGGTGCAATCAAGATAAAAGCAAAACTCAGCCAGAAAAACCCAAAAGACGTAAAAGCGACAGTTTCAAACGTATTCCCTTTTTTCCAAGCCATTGATCCGGCAATCACCTGAATCAAGCCACCAACGAAAATAGCCATTGCAATAACAGGCAAATCATCAAAGAAGAAACCCATATTTTTAAAACTCAACATCAAGGTCGCTAAACCAAATCCGGTCAATCCGAGAGCCCCCGGATTTCCAGTCATATCAACCGTTTTTATAATTTGTTCATTCATTTTTTAAATCCTTTTTTTATTCAATAACGTGTTTTTATCAAAATTGAACGTGTTTTTATCAGATTAATCATGATAATCTGATAACCAGCACGCAATTTATCATTCTGCTTTAAATATCTTTCAGTTGACATTGTTTTTAAAAAAGGCAAATGACGAAAAATAAAAGCAATTATTCCCCTTTTTTTCGACAACATGAAATAAAAATCAAACGAAACAAAAATGAAAATTCTAAAACAATTGAAATCAGACAAAAAACAATATCGAACAAGAAACAGCAACAAACCGACAACTGAGCAGACAAAAACAGTCCAAAATTGAAATCAGACAAAAAACAATATCGAACAGGAAACAGCAACAACGACAACTGAGCAGACAAAAACAGCCCAAAAAAGATTAAAAACTCCAAAGCTCAAAAAAGAAAATAAATAAAAATTAAAATCATTCAAAAAAAATATTAAAGGGCAAAGATGCCCTTCAATGTCTTTACAATGGAAGTTTGTAGCCAAGTTCGTTTAAAACAATTGCCACTGCTGCATATAATGAAACAACTCCCAAAAGAAGTGTTGAAATGGCGGCAATGGTACCTACAATTGCGATTCCTGTGAAAGTTGCAATTGCGGTAATGAAGAAGGTTGTAACCAACAAAACAAAGATGGCAATCAATGCATTTACTTTCAGTTTAAGGGTTCCGAGAAGTAAACAGAAACTGAGGATACCCCAAAGTACTAAGTACAATCCGGTTGACATTGGGCTGGCTGCAACTAATCCAAGAGGAGCAACTAAAATAAAGGCAAAACTGACCCAGAAAAAGCCGAAAGCTGTGAAAGCAACGGTTTCAAACGTATTTCCTTTTTTCCAAGACATGTATCCGGTAATGACTTGAATGAATCCGCCAACAAAAAGCGACATTGCAACAAGAATCAAAGCGTCGCCAAAAAGACCTAAACCACTAAAACTTAACATTAAAGCTGCCAAACCAAGACCTGTTAACCCGAGAGCGCCCGAGGCACCGGTTGTATCAGCAAGTTTTACATCACTCATTTTGAACTCTCCAATTTCATTGAATATTTATTTTCATTACTAAATTTAGTTATTACAATAAAGACAATTAAGACAATTATAATTAAAAGGAATCGGCAAAAGAATGAAAGTCCTTTTGCCGATCGTTAAAAACAAATGAGAAAAATGGGGAATTTCTCATTTGTTTAATTCACTGTACTTAAAGGACATAGTTCTTTTCTGGTTCGAAAACCTTAACTTCTGCCTTGTATTTCTTCATGCAGTCGTCAACGAATTTGCTCTTTTCGGCAGGCAATGCAGCCAAGTCTTTCTTGACAGCTGCCAATGCATTGGTTTCGAATTTGGTCAAGACCAATTTGCCGCCCTTGACGCCTTCTTCAACGATCTTGCAGCATTCTTCAGCTGCTGCTTTTGCACGGAGGTATGTGTCGTTTCCGTTCTTTGCAATGGCTTCTCCAACACGGAATGCGTTGTCGTATGCCAATACATAGCCTTGTGGGTCTCTGTATTTGTCAGAGAGGGTCAACAAGTCACGGAGAACTTTGTCTTGTCCGGTCTTGATGGCTGTGTTCATCAATGCACAGTCGTAGGCAAGGGATTCAACCCAGCACTGAACGGATGTACCACCGAATTCGCCGTGGTATTCAACGGATTCGTTGGACCAAAGGTCACAGCACTGCATTGTCAAGTTACCCATGACGTCAGAGTGAGCACAGGTAGAGGTCTTACCTTCTTGTGCAATCGGGACACCTGCAATTGATTTAATGATTGTGTTTTCGTAACCACAGTCTTTGCCCGGGCCGGTTGCGCCGGATTCGTAGGCTGCAAGTGTTCTTGCGGCTGAAATACAGCGTGCAACGATGGCTGTTGTGTGGGCCAAGTTCTTGTCGAGTAAACCGCCAGCAATGAACATGGCTGTGTTTGCTTCAGAACAGTCTGTGTCACCGGCTGCGACGACTTTGTTCTTTTTGGCGATGTCAACGATGTTTTGCCACACGAATTCCATGTCGCTTGTACCGAGGACACCAATACCGAACAAGACACCAGCAGTGTCATCACGGATGATGGCGTAGTCGAAGACTTCCTTGCCGCCCATTGTTTCAATGGAGAGCATGTCAGCGCCGCTTGCGGCACACTCGTCGAATGCTTCGAGCATTGTGTCGTTTTGTTTTGCACGGAGAGCGAGGTAGTCTCTGTCTTCACGGACGTCACCGATGGTGTGTCTGAGAGCACATTTAATACCGTATTCTTCGTGGTATTCTTCCATAATTGCTTTTTGTGCAGCAGCGACAGCGCCTCCCCATTTCGGGTTGTTTGTCATTTGTTGCACGTGTTCGGACTCAAGGGAGATTGCCGGAGCACCGATTTGAACGAGTCTTCCCAATGCGTCTTTTGTGATTCTTTCATATTCTTTAACAAGGGCGTCTTTGGAAACACCAGCTTGTGGTCTTGGTGCATAGTTTAATTCAGGAATTGCGTATCCTGCACCGATTTCAAGACCTAAACCTGCTTTAACAGGGAATTTACATCTGGCGAAAACCATATCGTCTGCATTTGCGTATGCCATTTTTGTGTATCTTGTAACTGCCATATTTGTGCCTCCTTAGTGAGTGTGGAATTCATCCCTCAATTTGTCAATGCTTGCACCATTCTTCAAAATGAAGTTTGCAAACTTGGGTGCTTGTGATGCATCTTCACCATAGACACCAAGGCTGTAGGTCTCAACGAAGTCCATGTTCACGGCACCGCCACCACAGGCGAACGGTATCTTGATACCTTTTTCGAGAAGTTTGTCGTTAACTTCTTTGAAAGCGTACATGGTTGTTGTCATCAATGCTGTACCTGTAAGCATCATGGGTTTCTCTTTGACAACGCTTGCAATAACTTCGTCAACCGGCACATCACGGCCAAGGTCAATAACACTAAATCCGTCGGCTCTTAAAAGGGCAGCAACAATGGTTTTACCGATGTCGTGAACATCGCCTTCTGCGACGTGGCAGACAACGAGTCCTTTGGATTTTGGAGTTTCTTTTGTCTTGGATTTACAGTATTCTATTCCTTCAAGCATTGCGTCAGCAGACATCATGACAGTTGGCAAGAAAATGATGCCTTGGTCATATAATGCAGAAACGACTGCCATTCCGGGGAGAAGAGCATCATCAATTAATTTGAGTGGGTCTTTTCCGGCTTTTAAGCAGGCGTCGAGTGCTTTAATGACGTCATCTTCTTCACCATCGAAAATGGCAACAGCCACGTCTTTGTAAAGAGCGTCTTTTGGATAAAGCTGTTTAGCAGCTTCTTCGGGTGTCATGGATTTTTCCATTTTCACGTTATATCGAACAAAAACTGTTCCAATATCTTCTTTTTTTAAGTCTAACATTTTCTACTCTCCGTTTCATATTTTTTGAAGAAACCTCGTAAATAAACAACATGTTTTGAATGATTATCAGAAATGTTTTTTAAAAGAAAAAACTTTTAATTTGCATCTCTCCAACACACAAACCATTATATTACAATTAGATGAACATCAATGAATAATTCATTGGCGCTCGCGTCAATTCGCGTTTATTTTCCGAAATTTCCAAGTCATGAACCACATGTAAAAAACATATCAAATTTGTTTTTTACGAGGAGAGATTTGTAAATTTGGTATATACATTAAGCGATTTTTTTTTTTGGAAATGAGACGTTAGGAAAATAATATTTTGATATCATGTCTAAAACAATTTAATTTTAATTTGAAGCAATTGATGATGAATATAATCCGGTTTTGTGAAAAATAAATTGTTTTTGTTTTTTAATATGAATTTTTGGAGTATGAGCCATCAAAATTTTTGATAGTTCAGTCATATAAAATAATAAATGGAAGCGTGTAATTTTTATAAGAGTTTTTGAAAGATAGATTGGATTATGAAAAAAATAATACCATTACAAAATATCATACTAAGCAAATACTGAGAAATATTACAAAATAAAAATTTGTGTTTATACAAATTAAAAATTGTATTTATGAAAAATAAAAATGACGATTAATACAAAAAATTTGTGTTTGAAACCATTGAAATTTTCAAAATAACGAAAGCTGTACAGAGATTTGCCAAAAGAAGGGAAACTGTTACAAAGATTTGTCAAAATAACGAAAGCTGTACAAAGATTTGTCAAAAGAAGGAAAACTGTTACAAAGATTTGTCAAAATAACGAAAGCTGTACAAAGATTTGTCAAAATAACGAAAGCTGTACAAAGATTTGTCAAAAGAAGGAAAACTGTTACAAAGAATTGTCAAAATAACGAAAGCTGTACAAAGATTTGTCAAAAGAAAGAAAGCCGTTACAAAGATTTGAAAGGGAATTAAATTCCCTTTCCAATTTCGCTTTTTTTCAGCCAATCAATATCGGATTGATATAATTCTCTTAAATCTTTTAATCCGAGTTTTAACATAGCGACACGGCTGACACCCAGCCCCCATGCCAATACCGGTTCGGTAATTCCGAGAGGTTCTGTCACTTCTTTTCGAAAAACACCGGCACCGCCAAGCTCAACCCACCCGAGGCCATCAATATAAACTTCAGGCTCAACGCTGGGTTCTGTATAGGGGAAATATCCCGGACGGAACCGAACTTCAGGAAATCCCATGCGCTGATAAAATTCTTTTAAACAGCCGAGAAGGTGGGCAAAACTCATGTCTTTGTCCATCACAACGCCTTCCAATTGTTCAAACTCAGGCGTGTGTGTCGGATCAATGGTTTCGCGGCGGTAAGCCCTGTCAATGCAAAACGCTTTAATCGGACCTTTCGGATGATCGGCAAGATATTTGACCG
>JGI24702J35022_10001012_pt1 | contig 17619 bp, 15 predicted proteins | sample TergutTh196P4_FD_35022 | JGI IMG/M metagenome (IMG submission 35022)
AATCGCCCGTTTGGCGGAAGTTTTGGAGCGGCACGGCAAAAAATGCGGCCGCTTTCCCTACCTTATCTCCGATGAGCCATACAGGGATCTTGCCTACGACGGAGCGGTAGTACCGCCTGTGCTATCCGCCTACCCAGAATCAATAGTTGTCAATTCCTATTCTAAGAGCCTTTCCCTGCCCGGTGAAAGAATTGGCTATATTGCAGCCGGCCCGGAAACAGGAGACAAGCAGAATCTTTTGGGCGCTTTTATCTACGCCACGCGAATACTTGGTTTTGTAAACGCCCCGGCCCTTATGCAGCGCATAGTAGCTGAACTCACCAATGCCAAAGTTGATGTGGATGTTTACGCAAGGCGCCGTGCGGCCTTTACCAGAATTCTTGACGGGGCGGGAATAGAGTACGCCAATCCGGAAGGGTCTTTTTACCTATTCTGTAAAGCTCCCGCCAGGGTGGCTGCTCCCATGCAGGAATCATCCGGCAAAAATGAAATCCCGGGCGGAAACGATCTTGCATTTGTGGAACACCTTAAAAAATATTTAATTCTCGGGGTTCCGGGTACAGGCTTCGGCAAACCAGGCTGGCTGCGTTTTGCCTACTGTGTAGATGAAAAAGTTATTAAGGCTTCGGAAGAGGCTTTTAAAAACGCAATGGCGGAATGGTAAGGCATTTACCAGTCTACGAGTATCCAGTCATCCGGAGCGTTTTTTACGGTGGACTTCCGTATTACGAGCTTAGACTCCAGTTCAATGGTGGATGGAATATGTTTGTTATACTCCACGTTGCTCTCAATTTGATTTATCAGGAGCTCCGCTGCTTTTATCCCCATACTGTATTTTTGAACATGTATGGTTGAAAGGGAAGGTTCAAGAACACTGGCAATGAAAACATCGTCGTATCCTATAACCTTGACGTCTTCGGGTACCCGTTTCCCGGCTTCTGACAATGCCTTAAGGGCGCCTACAGCCATCTGATCGTTTGCGGAAAAAACGCCGTCTAAATCCGGCATTTTTAACAGCAGTTCCTTCATGGCCAGATAACCGCTTTTGTGGGTATAGTCTCCGTTGGCGAGCATTCTGGTACCGTCAAACGCAATACCTGCACGGGACAGGGCATTTTTAAAACCTTCAATTCGATCCTGGGCAACAGTAAAATAGTAGGGACCTGTTATATGGCCGATCCGCTGGCAGCCCACATCCAGAAGATGACTGGTAGCCGTGTCGGCGCCAAGATGAGAATTGGCATAAACAGAGTCAATGCCGAATTTACTCAAATCTTTTTCCACACAGACAAACGCAGTATTTTTTACAGATGATCGCATCGCTTCGTTTATTATGTCAGCTTCCAGATCTTCGGGTACTGTTGACGAAAACACGATTCCGTCTACCCGATCCTGTATCAGGCTGAAGATACCGCTTTGCAGTTTTTTTATGCTCCCAATATGGTCATTAATCCCCTCGGTATCCATCACGACAAACCTGTAACCTTTTGAGTGAGATACCTCATACATGCCTTTTAGTACATAGGGATAAAAAAGGCCGCAGAGGTCGGCTGAGATTACGCCAATGGTTTTTGTCCGCTTGAATTTCATATTCTGCGCAATGGGATTTGCGGAGTATTTTAATTCCTGAACCGCGTTGTTTACCCGCTGTACCAAATCAGCGCTTACAAATTTATTTTTATTTATTACATTGGAAACGGTAGAAATGGATACTCCTGCCCGTTTAGCTACATCATGGATAGTTACCATGCCGGATTCATACCTCTCATTAAACCGTAAAGCGATCCCATACCTCTTCAAGGGCAGAGGAAATTGCAGAATAGGTATCATATTTCTTTCGATAAATACGGAAGTCAGCGGCGTTAGGCTGAACCGGCACTGAAATTTGTACCATTGCTTTTGCAGCTTCTTTGTAGTTGCTGAAAATTCCGGCAGAAACAGCAGCTGCCATTGCCGCTCCCATGGCGCCGAGTTCCTTTACTCCGGTTACGGTTTCCACAGGCAATTCAAGAACATCGGCAAAGATCTGTACCCAAAGCGCGGAATTGGCGGCGCCTCCGGCGAGTCGTATGGCTTCGGGTCTTTCTCTGACCGAAAGGAGTTTATCAATATGGTATTTTGCAGAGAAAGCCGCCCCTTCATAAACAGAACGAAGCATGTGGTACTTGGTGTGGTAATTGGTAAGTCCGATAAAACCGGCTTTTGCAAGGGGATGGCGGTTCGATCCGTACAGAAACGGGAGAAAATACACATCACAGGCCTCGCTTTTGATTTCGGCGGCTTTCCTGTTCAGGTAATCGTATAGGTTTTCACCCGGAGGAAGTTCCTGGTTCTCAAACATATTCTGAATAAGCCATTCAAGATTCCCCACCCCTGTGGCGCTTGATTCTTCGATCAGGTACCAACCGGGAATTGCATACAGGGAATTTCGGGCAATAGCGGTTCCGGTTATTGGCGCCGGCGCAATAAATTCATTGATACTCCAGGTACCTGTAATTGTGCAGAGCTGTTCAGGTTCGGTAACCGCCATGGCAATCGCACAGGCGTCAATGTCGAACATGCCTCCGGCGACACTTGTGCCCTCAGCAAGGCCGCTCTGTCTGGCGGCTTCTCTGGTGATTTTACCGCATGACTCACTTGAGTATTTGAGCGGCGGGAGCATGCGGCAGACTTCGGGAATCCCAAAGTCCCGCAAAATTTCTTCATCTATAATGCCGTCCCTGACGTTCATTAGACCTGAGCCGGAAATATTTGTAACCTCACTCCATGCTTCACCTGAAAGACGGAAACGTATGTAATCGGTAACAGAGAAAACCCATTGTATGGAATCATAAACAGTTCTATTATTGTCCTTCATCCAGGCCAATAGAGACACGGGCTGACATGCCATTGGTTCCTGGCATAGCCTGGGATAGAGAGCGTAACTGATTCCTTCTTTATTCCACTTTTCCGGATACTGCCAGGCCCTGTTATCAGTAGAGATAATGCCATTATAGGCAGGTTCACCGTTTTTACCCCAGAGATAAAGGCCTTTACCATGGCCGCATACGCCGACACCGGCTATTAATTCCGGTTCTATTCCCGAATCGTTAAGGACCTGACGGATACAGGCACAGTTCTGCTCCCACAGTTCTTCCATATTGCGTTCGGTATAACCGGGTTTTGGAGTTATAAGAGCGGTTTGCCTGGAAGCAACACAGATTTCCCTTCCCTCGGCATCGTAAATGGCTGCTTTAATGATAGTCCCGCCGTTATCAATTCCCAAAACATATTTTTTCATGTAACCCTACTGTAATTCGTCCGGAACATTTTTTGGCATATCCGGATGGTTTGGCCCGAAATGCTTCAATAATACCATGGGTTCTACAGGACTTGAGTTTACAACTTTTATACCCTGCTTTGCCATAGGTTCGGAAACAAAGAATTCATCGCTGCTCTGCTGACCAAAACGCAGAAGGGTTGGGGCCTCGCAGATAAACCTTCCAAAATTTCCCCTTCCCTGGATACAGATGACACCGTAGGCAGCGTCATCTTTGATGATAACGCTTTCACCTGTCGCTACCGTGAGTTCCTTTGCACCGAAATAGTCATTGGCATAGGAAATCCATTTTTCGGTATAAGCCTTGTCGGAAGCTGCAATCAAAGGCGGACGGAAATAATGTTTTCTGTAATTCGGATCAATATTTTTTTCCCAATCCAGAAGTCCGAAAATATAATCTATGTCGTCTTTTTTATCATCGGGACATTCAGCGACAAGAAAATCCCTTGGGTAGATTTCGGCGGAAACCACGTTTTCCTGCACTGAATTGACATCTGAATTCCATTGAGGTTCATAAGTCAATACAGACGCAGGTGCGTGGATTACACCGGCAGGGGTATACCAACCTGTTCCCAGCTCCACCCTGTAGGCCCTGGAAAGCTCTGTGATACGAGTATCACCTTTATTATAATCCCTGAGTCTTTCCTTTACCTGTTCGGGTTTTACATCAGGATCAAACCCGAAGTATGTAGCTCCGAATTCCCCTGTGTGGTTGTTTAGCTGCGGAGGGAAATAATAAGATTCCGGCTTTCCTAGCTTACCTACATTTTTTGCATGTTCAAACATTAGGTGTACATGGTGGAAAAGGGGATTATTGTAGTCAAAATATTTGGAATACATGGGCCAGCCGCCGTATTTTTCCATCAGCTCTTCACCTACGAGCTGTGCGCCAAGGGTATCCACTGCTTCTTTCAGGGTGAATTTTTCATTTGAATTGTAATTAACTGCCACATAACTCATTCCTTCATCTGTTGCAGCCATGGGCCCGTTTTGCGCAGCAATGGTTGATGAAAACCACCTTTCTTTGATTGAACCACGCATTAATCCTAGAGCATAGTAATCGTCAGGGTGCAGTTTAAGGCGCCTTCCGGCTTTTCCGAAAGGCCGCGGCACGAAAACAGGATTAAGGCGGAATACTCCTCCGCCGGATTCCAAAGTAGATTCAATTAAAGAATGGGAGGCCATAATGAAAATTCCTTTTAGAAAAATTTGAATAGACACTCGGCAGGGCAAGGAATTAAATTCTTCGCCCTGCAACGAATATAGCAGACCTACATAAACTGATCAACGTTGTCTATTGTAACTGCCTTGAAGGGTATCATCCTGTCAGGTATTTTTTTCTGGCCTGACTTAAGAAGTTCCAGAGCTACGTCAAGACCTCCCCGGCCCTGCCCTGCGGCATCCTGGAAAACAGTGGCGTCCAGCCGGCCTGCCTTGACAGCTGTTAAGGCATCAGCAATGGCATCAACACCAATTACTATAATTTTGTCTTTCAGACCTTTTGCTTCAATTGCTTCCAAAGCCCCCAGAGCCATATCGTCGTTCTGGCAGACAACAGCATCGATGTTGTTATTAAACCTGGTCAACCAATTTTCTGTCAGGGTCATGGCCTGATCGCGCTTCCAGTTGGCGGTTTGTGCATCAAGAACCTGGATATTCATCGCCTTATCGTCAATCAGATGTTCCCACATTCCCTGCCTGCGGAAAATCTGCGGAGAGATACCGATGGGGCCTTCAAGGTACACTATCCTTGCACCTGGTTGTAGCCTGGTACGCAGGTATTCAGCCTGGATTCTGCCGGCGTCAGCATCATCGGAACCTACATAGCTGATTTTTTCGATATTGGTGGTAGTAGTATTGACTCCAACAATGGGGATTCCCGCTTCCACTACCATGTCTACAATCGGCGCGCAGCCTTCATAATCAACAGGGTTTAGAATAATTGCATCGTAGCGCTGGGTAATAAAATCTTCAGCCTGCTGAATCTGCTTGTGGATTTCTCCTTCTGCATCCAGAATAGTGACTGTACATTCATTGCTCAGTTCTGCTGCCCTTGCAAGAACAGCATCGAAGATATTTTTGACAAAGGTATCCGAGTTGTTCTTGGACAGGGCGCCGATTCTGTACTTCTGAGGCCCGGTTTGGGCAGATCCCGAAGCGGCGCTCTCTTTTTTTGCGCATCCACTTGCAATGAAGATGACTGCAAGGCAAATCAAGATAATACCAGTCATTCTCATTCTCTTTCTTTTCATATGTTCCTCCATAATTGATTTTTTCATTACTAAACGGATTATCAATTACCTCTGCGCTTCATCTGTAAATCAAGCATTACAGCGGCGATGATAATGAATCCCTTAACTATCTGTTGATAGAAAGAAGATACACCCAGTAAAGTCAGAGAATTTATCATAATTCCGATAATAATGAATCCCATAATAGTGCCGCCAATGGTTCCTGATCCGCCGACCAGGCTGGTCCCTCCGATGGCTGTAGCGGCAATTGCATCCATCTCAAAGCTTTGACCGGCAGTTGGCTGACCGGAACTGATCCGCGCAGAAAGGATTATTGCAGTAATTCCTGCCAAAACTCCCGCAATGGTATAAACAGATATTTCTACTATTTTTGTCCTTACACCGGCAAGTTTGGATGCCTGCCTGTTTCCGCCAAGTGCGTAAACATGGCGACCAAAAACGGTAAAGTTTAAAACAATGAAAGCCAATACACAGACTACAAGCAGAATCCAGATTGGATTGGGTACTCCAAGTGAGCTGCCTTTGCCGATTGCCAGAAATTCATCCCGTTGTATTAGGTAGGGCCGGCCATTGGAATAAACCAGGGCAAATCCTCTGGATATTGCCTGAGTTGACAATGTTGCTATAAAGGGAGGTAAGCCGCCTATTGCTATTAATGAGCCATTCATCAGGCCGATGACAAGAGCTGCCAACATTCCGAATGCAACTGCAGATATGATGCTATGGCCTTCTTCCATCATCCGGCCTGCAATAACGCTGGTAACTGCAACTATGGCGCCTACCGACAGATCAATACCGCCGGTGAGTATAACAAAAGTTATACCCACCGCCAGAATACCATTCATTGATACCTGGCGCAGCACATTGACAAGATTACCGCTGGTTAAAAACACAGGCCTGACAATGGACATTACGATCGACAATATTATAATGACAAGCAAGAGACCAAAACGCTGCAAAAGACCAAGTCCTTTTTTGTATAATGGATTAGCTGCAATACTGCCCATCTTAAACCCCCTCCAATGCCAGTTTTAAAATCGCTTCCTGTACAATTTCCTTTTTTTCTTTTTGTTCGTTAAATTCACCCTGGATTTTTCCATTTGCCATGACCAGAATGCGGTCACACATGCCAATGAGTTCAGGCATTTCCGATGAAACCATGATAATGGCCATCCCTTGGGCAGCAAGATCGGTTATCATTTTGTAGATGCTGAATTTTGCTCCAACGTCAATCCCTCTTGTGGGTTCATCCAGGATAATAAGTCTGGGTTTTGACATGAGGCATTTTGCCAGAACTACTTTTTGTTGATTCCCGCCGGATAAATTTGTTACCTTGTCGGAAATAGTATTCATTCTCACAGTCATTTCACCGGCTTTTTCATTACAGAGATGCCGTTCCTTTACATGGTTCAGAAAACCTATTTTGGAAAAAAGTTTTTCATTCTTCAGGGCAATATTCTCTTTAACGCTACGGCATAATACCAAGCCCAGAGATTTTCTGTCTTCAGGAGCCATGGAAATATAATTTTCTTTGGCTTCACGTGGATTCATGATCCTTACCTGTTTTCCTTCAAGATAAATATCTCCGGAATCAGTCTTGTCATAACCGATTATGGCCCGCATCACTTCGCTTCTTCCTGCCCCGATGAGACCCGCGAAGCCCAGGATTTCACCGGCCCGAATATAAAAGGAAATGTTCTCAAAATACCCTTTTCGGGACAGGTTTTTAACTTCCATTATTACATTACCCTTGGGGGCTGTATTTTGAGGATATCCGCCTGAAAGCTCCCGCCCGACCATCAGGCTTATGATCCTGTTATGATCTACCTGTGCCCGTTCAAAGCAGCCTACCATTACACCGTCACGAAGTATCGAAACCCGATCCGAAAGCTGTATAACCTCGTCGATACGATGGGAAATATATATAATTCCTACTCCCTGGCTTTTTAGGAGGGCAATTGTTTTAAACAGTTCTTCGGTTTCGTTGGTTGTAAGGGAAGATGTTGGTTCATCCATGATTATCAGTTTGGCGTTATACGAAACTGCCTTAATTATTTCTATCATCTGCATCTGGGCAATATTCAGATTCTTTATTTTCATTGAAGGGGTAATTTTTTTGTCCATATTGTATTCTTTGAGCAGTGCCAAGGTGTCACTATTCAAAGTTTTTCTGTCCAGGAAGGGAGTACCTTTAATCTTTTTTTCCCTGCCGATAAAAATATTCTCAGCTATGGTCATTTCCATGATCGGATTAAGCTCCTGATGTATCATGGATATACCCATGTTTAAAGCTTCACGAGCGCCTTTAAAGATAACCGGTTTTCCTTCAAATAAAATCTCTCCGTTGTCGGAGCTATATATTCCCATGATAATCTTCATCAGGGTGGATTTTCCCGCACCGTTTTCCCCCATCAGAGCGTGTACTTCTCCCGGTTTTATATTAAAATCTGCCCCGGTTAATACTTTTGTCCCGAAGAAGGATTTATCTATGGATTTCATTTCTAAAATATATGAATCGCTCATAATCTTACCAATAATCATTTATACCAGAATAACGTTTTTCTGTCAACATAAATTATTAATTATTTTAAATAATTTATGTCCTTCTGGAATCGGCTTCCCCACTTTTCTTTTGGAATTTTTTTAAGTAAAGAAAGAAAATGATAGAATAAATTGATATAATAGAGATATTTTCAATGTTTTTTCTATGTATCATAATATTTACTGCATATAATATATGGATGACAAATTTCTAGTAAAATTAAAATCAGTTGACAACTTTTAATATTTGATATATTCTGTTGGAGAAACGTTTTACCTTAGATATTTACTATGGGGAGGAATAATATGAATCTATCTTTATTGGCACAACAAGCGATAAATGAGGGCAGGGGGATATTCCGGTTGGCTCCCACATGGGTTCCACGCTCTTTTTGCCGTCCTGGCAAGCGAATTAAACTCCATCCTGATGATTATTATGTACTCGGTTTAGAACGGGGTGGTGTAGACGAACGATGGTTTGCTTCTACCACACATGCTGATAATGGTCCTAAAACCCCCGAAGATGAAGGTTTGAGTTATATAGTCATAGGTGAAGACGGAAAGGATCGTATTTTATTCCGGGATGCTGTAGATATTCTTAAAGGTGAAATTATCGGTGAAGCTCTATGGGAAAAGTATGGCCGCTGGTCCATGTTTTCAAAATTTTTTGATAATTTTGGTCCGCTTCCTCACCATATTCACCACCGGAACAACCATGCTGCCCGTATAGGGCAATCGGGGAAGCCGGAAATGTATTTTTTTCCTGCCCAGGTTAATAATCACGGGGGTGAATTCCCATTTACATTCTTTGGCTTGAATCCGGAAATTTCCAAAGAACAGGTATTAAATGCATTAAAAAACTTTGCCAAAGGTGATAATCATATACTTTCCCTGGCCAAAGCCTATGCCCTTGACATTGATACAGGCTGGGATGTACCTCCTGGCATTCTACACGCACCGGGAAGTCTTTGTACTTATGAACCTCAGTTCGCCTCAGATGTTTATGCAATGTATCAATCGGTACTGTACTTTGGTCACTGTGTACCTGAAGAGCTGCTATGGAAGAATTGTCCTCCTGAAGAAATTGGTAACTTTAATTATCTTTTGGAAGTTATCGACTGGGAAGCCAACATAGACCCTGAGTTTCACAATAACCGTTTCATGGCGCCCAGGCCGGTAAAGCCTGTCGAAGAAATGAAGAGTAATGGTTATATTGAGGAATGGATCTGCTATAAGTGCAAGGATGCCAGCGCAAAACGGTTGACTGTTCTTCCAGGCAAAACTGTTACAATAAAGGATAACGCCGCATATGGTATTATCTGCCTTCAGGGTTTCGGTAAATTTGGTACATGGGCGCTTGAAACCCCTGCGTTGATCCGCTATGGCCAGCTCACAAACGATGAATTCTTCGTCACCGAAAAGGCCGCCAAAGAGGGGGTAACCATTACGAACCTTTCCAATACTGATAATATAGTAATTTTGAAGCACTTTGCTGAAAATCCGGATCTGGTTATCTGATTGGCAGCGGAAGATCCTGCTTAATTATCACTTTATACCGGGTTCTTTCAAAATCTCCGTAATCTCTTCCAGTGTCACCCTTTCCCGGTTTTCTCTTTTTGTAATATTACGAAGGGTAAGCGCTCCAGAAAAAGGATCCTCACTATCTGGAATTATTAGCCAAGAGATGCCTTTTTTTTCTGCTGCCTGAAACTGTCTGGTGAGTTTTTCTTCGTCAAGGAATACCTCGCAGGGAATTCCCTGTTTCCGCAGCTCATCAGCCAGTGCCTGGCACGAGCCTGCAGAAGTACCAGAAACCCAGGCAATGGCTGCTTTGGCATAGGAAGAATTTGCCTCCAGCCGGCCCAGGGTTTCCAGGCCAGCTATGAGACGGTCAAGGCCTATACTTGCCCCAACTCCGCTGAGACTTTCTGCGGAACTGCTGTCCTTCGTATAGAGCCCCACCAGGTTATCGTAGCGGCCGCCCGAACAAATTGAACCAATGCCGGGTAAGTCAACAAGAAAAGTCTCGAAGACCACGCCTGTATAATAATCCAGTCCCCTGGTAATCGAAGGGTCCAGGATTATTGAACCGGAGATTCCCGCGTCAAGCATATATTGCCGGATTAAGGCCAGCCGCTCCAATTCGGGACTTTCTCCGGCGGCGGTTTTCATAAGCGAAAGGGTTTTGTCATAATCACCTTCTATTCCGACAAAGTCAAGAATTTTTTCTGCCTTTGCGTCTCCGGCGAATTCCGAAATAAGTTTCAGGGTTTCTTCCCTGCCAATTTTGGCCAGTTTATCAACGGTTCTGAGTATTTCCACCGATTTGTCCTGTAATTCCAAGCTGGAGATAAAACGGTTGAAAACGCCCCGGTGGTTTAGGCGAATAGTCACCTCGCCGCCTGAAATTGCATGCAGAGTGCTATGGATCATGTGGAGAATCTCAAAGTCACTGGAGGCGCTGTCACTTCCGACAGTATCAAAATCACATTGGGTAAATTCCCGGTAACGTCCCCGCTGTGTGTTTTCTCCCCGCCATACTTTGGCTATGTGGTATCTTTTAAAAGGAAAATTCAGTTCAGCCCTGTGCTCCGCAAGAAAGCGGGCAAAGGGAACTGTAAGGTCAAAACGGAGCGCCACATCTCTGCCCCCGTTATCCTTAAAACGGTAGATCTGTTTTTCTGTTTCCCCTCCGCCCTTTCCAAGGAGAATTTCAGCGTATTCCAGAGCTGGGGTGTCAATGGGAATAAATCCATAAGAACGAAATGAGGTTTCGATCTTTTCCGTTAAATTCCTGCGGGTGATTTCCCCTTTGGGCAAAAAATCCCGGAATCCTTTAAGTATTTTTGGTTCAATATACATATTGCTATATGGTTTTGAGTGACAAACTTGACTGGTAATTATACCAGTACTCGTCAATTATTTCTACAAGTTCAGCATTGAATTCAAGATCAGCTATGGTACGTATTATTCCCTGTGGAAGGGCTTCGGCACGGCTTATGGTTCCGTTTACATTGACCCGGTATTTTTTGAAAAAGAGCTGAAAGGATACGGCCATCTCGGGTTTCCGTAAGGGTGAACCGAATGCTTCCATGTGTTCCAGGGTCTTGGAACTAAGATTGAAAAGCTGTACACGCCTCGGCTCGGCGCCTGCTTCCGTAATTGTGGCATACATGTTGAAACCCATGAGTTTTGCTGCATCAGGGGTCATCCTGATTAAAGTTTTTCCGTAGTCTTCGTACTGGGTTTTGATTTTTTCCTGCGTTTCAAGGTAATTTCCCAGCACCCTTACCATTTCATCGGGGGTAGTTATATAGTCTACAACAAAAAGACCTACATTTTCCCGGCCTTTCATCTGTCCAAGGGTATTAAGTGTACAGCGCAGGAAGAACTTCAACGGCTGAGGCCTGTTGTTTGGGTTAAGGGCTATTGAAAGGCCAATTTTTGTATTGACGAATTTCTGAAAAAACATCATTTCCTGCTTGGAAAGCGATGCCAAAAAGATGGATCTCTTGAAACCCAGCTGAAACGGAACACAGAGAATTAAATATTCTTCAATTTTGAGAGAACAATTCGCCCTGTCGACTCCCAGCTTATTAAGGGCGTACTGGGTTCCGGCGATGGTTTGTTCGCCAAATCTGGCAAGATACTGAGCTATTCCGGTTGGAACATTTGTCATTTTTTACCCAATTATTAGTTTATTAATACCCTCTGAGGGTTTTCCAAAACTAGCCGAGCTTTGGAAAAGGCTCCTATATATACTTTAAACAATTTTTTGAATTTGGGCAACAGTAAAGAAGACCTTGTTAAAAGGTGTAATTAAATATTCAACATATTATATATCTTCCAGCCGAATTCCCTCCCCGGAGGGTATGTATTGCCTGGCCCGGTGTCCTATAATCCGGTCTTCCCAGCAGGGCGGAAGGCCAGGTCTGAGGATTTTTTCTGTTCTAAGAGAGGCAAACATGGTCTTTTCTATTATTTCACCTTTATTAATATTCCTTAAAGCATGGATGGAACGATTAGTCCTTCCGTAATTTTCTTTTTCTGCCTGTGCAAGCCGTTTTACCCCGTCTCCAAGTATGCTATCTACAAGATCCCTGCCGCGTTCCCTGTAAAAGGTTTCCAGGGTCTCATCCGGACCTGTTTTCTCTGCCTGGCGGACCGCCCGGGTCATTCTAGCAAAGTCGGCAGGTATAAGGGCAATGGGATCGTCCAGACCTTTATCGCTTTTAGAAAGACAGAAGTGTTTTTCAATGACTATAGCGCCCTGGGTAATCCCCAATACCGGTATGAGTTCCGGATCAAGGCTATGGTCGCTTATTCCCACAGGCAAGCCGAAAATGGAGCTGAGATTTCCTAAAACCCTTAGGTTATACTCATTTTCCGGAGCTGGGTAAGCGGTTACGCAATGGAGGAGGCATATTTGAGAGCTGGGAGTGGGGAGTGGAGAGTATGCGTTTATTATTTCCAGGGCATCTTCAATGTCTCCAAGCTTTGAAACCCCGGTTGAAAGAAGGGTGGATACTTTATAGGAGGCAATTTCCTTTAATAATGCAGAGAAATTGAGTTCGGGAGAGGCAATTTTTATGCATTTTGGCCCTAAATTCCTAAGTTCCCTGGCGCTTTTAAGGCCGAAAGGTGTACAGAGAAAGACTAGGCCTCTTTTTTCAACCTTTTCCTTCATTTCCGCAAAGAAGGAAAGGGGGAGTTCCAATTCCTTAAACCGGTCGAAAAGCCTTATTTTCCCCCCCGGCAGAACAACCTCTCCTGTATTCGGATGGAGGATCTCCTCTGCATAGACCATCTGGAATTTTATGCAATCCGCTCCTGCCTCTGCTGCGGCTTCTATCAGCTCCCCTGCCTTTACCGGATCTGTGTCATGGGATGTTCCCAGCTCTGCGATGATAAATGTTTTTCTGGAACTGTATTCAGAATCACCAATAAAGAATTTTTCGTTTTTCACCTTTTCCCTCTCGACTTTTTTCTCATTAGGGAGTAGTATTCTACTTGTTAATGTTTGATTTTCGGCTATAATTGCGGTATCAATCATTAATCTTAAAAAAGCAAGGAGTTTGATATGAAGACCTTAACCTGTGATGTTTGCCAGAATATCATCCAAGCTCCCGTTACGGGACGCAATTACTTCCATATGGCCCACCGGGACATATGTGAACCCTGTCATGATAAACTGGAATTCCAGATTAAACCCGTCATAAGGACCAAGTCGCCTTTCAGCTATGATTGGTATACCAAGCTGGTTCAGGAATCAATCGAAAAAGCCATACTAAAAGGCAAGTTCGAAGTAAAAACAGCGATGTAACAATCCAGATAACCCTGGGTTGTTCTTTCCTTTGTTTGCGGTTTACTGCGTAAGAGGTATGCCGCGAATAATGATTCTCAAAAGAATTCCCGGGGTTCGGATTGTATGTTTAGACGTACAAGTAAGGAGATTTTATGTCGGGCCACAGTAAATGGGCGACTATCAAGCACGCAAAAGGCGCCGCGGATGCAAAACGCGGTCAAATGTTCACCAAGTTAATAAAAGAAATTTCCATTGCTGCCAGAATGGGTGGAGGAAGCCCGGAAAGTAATCCAAGACTCAGGACGGCGATCATTAAAGCCCGTGGCGCGAATATGCCCAAAGACAATATTGACAGGGCAATCAAGAAAGGAACCGGAGAACTGGAAGGAACCACCTACGAAGAACTCACCTATGAAGCTTATGCTCCGGGTGGGGTCGCCTTGTTGATAGAGGTACTCACAGACAACAAAAACCGGGCTGCAGCAGATGTACGAAATATCCTGACCAGGGCAAACGGGCAACTGGCAACAGCGGGATCCGTTTCCCGGCTTTTCAGGCGGCAGGGTGTAATAAACCTTGACGGAGAGAAGTATACCGAAGACCAGGTAATGGAAGCGGCGATAGAGGGCGGCGCCGAAGATGTGGCTCTTTCCGACGGAATAATCGAAGTAACCACCGCACCTGAGGATTTTGAGACGGTAGTTAACGCCCTCTCCGGCAAAAATTTTGAAACCATGAGCGCAGAAATCAGCATGGTTCCCGATGCGGATGTGTCTCTTGACAACGACGGTACAGCCAAAGTTCTAAAGCTTATTGAAAAGCTCGAAGAGAACGACGACGTCCAGAATGTCTATTCCAATATAAATATCCCCGACGGGTTTGAATCAGAGTAATGGGTATCCGCCGAATTATCGGCGTTGACCCCGGGCTGGCTTCAACCGGCTGGGGTGTCATAGAAATTTCTGGTGCACGGCTAAAATACATTGCTCATGGCTGCATAGAAACAAATTCCGAAGCCCCCCGGGGGGAACGGCTGGTTTTTATTTACAAGTCATTTCTAAAAGTACTAAATACCCATAAACCTGCCGAAGCAGCCATGGAAAATCTTTATTTCGGCAGGAATATCTCAAGCGCGATGTCTGTAGCCGAATCCCGGGGAGTGCTTCTTATGGCGCTTACCGCCCGGGGGCTTCCCGTTCTGGAGTTAACGCCTAACGCTATCAAGAAAGCTGTTGTAGGTGTTACCAGGGCAGAAAAAAACCAAATGCAGGAAATGGTTCGTCTTATTCTGGGATTGAAAGAGATTCCCAAACCGGACCACGCCGCCGATGCCCTGGGGGCGGCAATATGCGCAGCACACATGATCAAACTATAATTTGTCGATTTGAGAATTGATGATATGAGCTAGCTCCTGAGGCAAGGCGATTTTTCTGGTCAAGCAGCTGGTGTCGTGGCATTCATCTACGCAGGCTCAGGCCTGGCTCTACCGCCCTTCACGCCAAACGCCGCTCGACCAGAAAAATCCCCATACCTCAGGGAAATATCAAATATCATGTTCATTTCGACGGATTATGTTTTTAGATAGATAGCAGGATAATATGCATTTCCGGTTGTTTTAAGGTAGTTAAACTATGCAACTCCTCTTCCCCTCATGCGAAAAACGTAAATTGTCAGGATTTTTGCTGCAAGCTTCACGGCAAATTATGGTTTACCCAGCTAAGGGAAAAGTGAATTTTATTGTAAGCCCTGAAACCGATAAATTTACATTAATTGCTCCGCGGATTTTTTTTTCAGATCCATCACCAGGCTGAGTCCTACTCCCCGGCCGGCCAATGTGCTTGTTTCATCTTATTTAGTTCTTATTCTCAAGTAAGTTAACAGGTAAGTTAACAAGCCGGCCTACTAATGCTATAGTATCCCCATGTTTAACAGTATCCGTGGAAGGATAACGGGGAAAGCAGCCGACGGCGTTTATTTACTTTCCGGAGGGATAGAATGGGATATTTCCATACCCGCTACGGACATTGCCAGGCTGCCTTCTATAGGGGAAGAAGCCCGTATTTTCACCTGGCTCTATCACCGGGAAGACCAAATGAAGCTCTACGGTTTTATTACAGATGATCGCAGGACTACTTTTCTGGAACTCCTTAAGGTGGAAGGGATTGGGCCAAAAGGCGCCCTGAAAATTCTTGGGGGTATTGGCCAGGAAGAACTGGAAAATGCCCTTGAAACGGAGGATCTCTCCCGCCTGGAAGCTGTTCCGGGGCTGGGGAAAAAAACAGCCCAGAAGATGATTCTGGCTCTTAAGGGAAAACTTGTTTCTGTCAAGGCGGAACCGGAATCTCCCTATGAGGATTTGGTTGAGGCCCTGGCCGGCATGGGCTATGAAAGAAAAGCCGCCGCGGAAGTCCTTGCCCGTTCAGAGGCAGAACTTCCGCCTGACCTGACGGGTGCAGAAAAAGAAAAGCAGCTTTTTAAACAGGCAATTGTATACTTAAGCAGCTCCTCATGAGCATGTTTTTGGTTGCAGGTAGATAATGGGTAAAATCATGTCCGATAAATCTTCGCAGGATTCCGCAAACAGGGCGGCTCTTTCCCGTGGACTTTTGCACCCTGAAAAGCCCATGGAGGAAGACTTTAGGGACCCGGCGTTAAGGCCCCGCTGCCTTGCAGAATTTCAGGGCCAGAAAGCCATGAAGGAAAATCTTTCGGTTTTTATAGAAGCTGCCAGGGCACGCAATGAAAGTCTTGATCATCTTTTTTTAATCGGTCCGCCGGGTTTGGGAAAGACCACCCTGGCCCAGGTGGTAGCCAATGAACTGGGTGTCGATTTCAAGGTAACTTCTGCGCCTGCTTTGGAAAAGCCCAAAGACCTTGCGGGCAGCCTTACCACCCTTACGGAAAAGACAGTCTTTTTTATTGACGAGATCCACCGTTTGAAACCTGCAATCGAAGAGATGCTTTACATCGCGATGGAAGATTACGAGCTTGACTGGATCATCGGCCAGGGGCCAAGCGCCAGAACCATCAGAATCCCCATTCAGCCCTTTACCCTTGTTGGCGCCACCACCAGGGCGGGAAATGTTTCCAGCCCCCTTATCAGCCGTTTTGGAATTACCTGCCGTTTTTCTTTTTATCTGGATGAGGAAATGGAAGCTATTGTAAGGCGTTCTGCCGGAATTCTGGGTATCGGCATTGATAATGATGCTGCTTCTCTTTTGGCCCGTTCATCCCGGGGAACGCCTAGGGTAGTAAACCGCCTTTTGCGCCGGGTCCGTGATTTCGCACAGGTCTATGGTGATCCGGCTGTCCCTGTAAAGGGAGTTACGACTAACGGTGTTTCCGGAACTGTGATGGGCAGTAATATTACAAGGGAAATTGTGGAAGAAAGCCTTAAGCGGATGGAAATCGATCCTTTAGGTCTTGAAAAATACGACCGGGAGATCCTGAAAATCATAATTGAAAGATACGGAGGCGGCCCTGTAGGCGCGGAAACCCTTGCTATTTCCATAGGAGAGTCTATTGACACCCTGGAAGATTACTATGAGCCTTACCTAATACAGGCAGGCTTCCTTCAGAGAACTCCCCGGGGAAGAATGGCTACCTCCCTTGCCTATGAGTACCTTAAAATGCCAAAAGAGGGAGAGAGACTTCTTTTTTAATCCACATGAAAACTTCAGAATTTTCCTTTGAACTTCCGGAAAACCTGATAGCACAGTATCCCCCTGAAAAGCGCGGTCAGAGCAGACTTTTGGTGATGGATAGGAAGAATGGCTGTTTTGAACACCGGATGGTAAAGGATTTACCTTCTATTCTGGATCCGGGAACTTTGTTGGTGTTCAATAATTCGCGGGTGCGCCGGGCAAGGCTTTTTGGGGTTTCCACAGCTTCGGGGACAAATGCCGAATTTTTCCTTTTAAAAAAACTGGATGATCTTTCATGGCAAGCCATGGCAAAAAGATCGGGACGCAAAAGGCCCGGCAGTATTTATGTATTTGATGATATAAAAGGTGAGATTGTCTCTGCTACTGATGCTGAAGCAGGGAAAGGGTTATCTCCTGGTGCTGAAGCAGAGAAAGGGGTGTTGGTACTCCGCTTTGAAAAGCCCATCGATGACGCCTGGCTGGATATTCACGGTCATGTTCCGCTGCCGCCATATATCAGGCGCGGCGATGTTTGCGAGGACAGGGAAAGGTATCAGA
>JGI24702J35022_10001013_pt1 | contig 17618 bp, 12 predicted proteins | sample TergutTh196P4_FD_35022 | JGI IMG/M metagenome (IMG submission 35022)
CGCGTTGGAACAGTCATTGGAGAATCTGGAAGAAGGTGACGAGTAGTGCGATGTGTTATATATGCTCGATATAGTTCGGACGGGCAGCGCGAGGAAAGCATAGACTACTTTTGTCAAGGTATGAATTTCTATAACTTCAGGATTTCTTTTCAAAGACTGCTCGTATCTGCGAAGTTATAAGGAGAGAGTCTGAAGGAAAAAATCAATAATCACTGGTTGGAATAGTACGTAATTCGTAAATGCAAGCAAACAAGGAAACTTGATGCTTGCATTATTACGAGAGTACGAATATAATTATGTGTAATCACCATTTTATGGAGGTGTGATGTGGACGGGTATGTTAAAGCCGACGAGATGGCAAAGCGTTGGGATGTATCTATACGTCAAGTTCAGTTACTTTGTCAAAACGGAAAGATAAAGGGTGCATCGAAATTTGGTCCTGCATGGGCTATACCAGAAAAGACACCGAAGCCCACACGCACAGGAAAATCTAAACCTGGTCGCAAACCGAAGGATATCACAGGGAGGGAGCCATTATGAGCGAACTGAGCGCAAAAGGATTCGAACGATTTGAGGGTATTAGACATATTCACGAAGATGGTAGCGAATATTGGTTTGCTCGCGAACTTTCAGCAGCACTAGACTATAACGAATGGCGAAATTTCACAAAAGTGATTGACAAAGCCCGAATTGCCTGCGAAAACAGCGATTTTAGTATTGATGACCATTTTGTTGAGGTCAACAAAATGGTCGAGATAGGGGACAAAATAGAAAGAAGCGTTAGTGATTTTGAACTTTCTCGCTATGCTTGCTATCTCATAATACAAAATAGTGACTCGAGTAAAGCTGCCGTTGCACATGGGCAAACCTACTTTGCTATTATTTCAAAGGTGGTATTTCAAAACATGAAATCGAAACGTTTCAAAATCGCCCTTTCTTTTCCTGGCGAGTATCGATGTTTAGTCCGAGATATTGCACAACAATTATCGAAAATCTATTCAGAAGAATCAATACTATTTGATGAGTTTCATAGTGCGGAGTTCGCTATGCCAAATCTAGATATTCACTTGCAGAGACTATATGGCAATGAATCTGAACTTATTGTTGTATTCGTGTGCAAAGAATATAATGACAAAATATGGTGCGGTATTGAATGGAGATCTATTCGTAACCTCATGAATAATAAGATCGAGAATAACAGAATTATGTTTATAAAACTTGGGGATGGCATAGTCGATGGAGTGTTTGGATCAACTGATGGATATCTTGATGCAACGATGATGGATATTTCAGAACTTGTTGATAATATTAAAAAAAGACATTTTCTTATATCGTGACATCCTTTAACTTTCCACTTTGCACTATTCGACATACTATTACGAGGTGCGGCAATGCCTACAACAGTCACGCTAACAGTCACAAAAGGCAAACTTAGTCCAAAGCAGTATCAATACACCCAAAAAGAATCCCTGCTTATTGGGCGACTTGACGATTGCAACTTGGTGTTAGAGGAAAGCACTGTTTCTCGTTATCATTGCTTGATAGATATTTCGCCGCCTTCTGTGATGGCACGCGACTTTGGCAGCTTAAACGGTACATACCTGAACGACAAGCTCATCGGCCAGCGCCCGAAGGGTATGAGCGTAGAGGAGGCCCGCAAGCAGCGCACTAATGAGTTCCAAGTAAAATCCGGTGATCGCCTAAGACTTGGAAAAGACTGTGAAATTACGGTGGATATTACATGCCCCCAGGACAGCGTGGACTGTTTTGATATAGCTTTGACAGACATACCTAAGTGTCTTGAAGACTTATTCGTGCAGGATTTAGCCGGATTTCAAAAGGTAGAGAGTATTGGAAAGGGCGGAATGGGTGAAGTCTGGCTTGTGTCCGACCAATCTGGAAAACAGTATGCACTAAAGCTCATGCTTCCTCATATGGCAACAGATGATAGTAACTGCCAGATGTTCCGGCGTGAAGCCCAATTATTAACGCAACTCGATCACCCAAATGTAGTAAAAGCATACAGCATCGGAAGCATAGGCAATGTTTACTACATACTCATGGAGTTTTGCAGCGGTGGTAGTGTAGACAACATTATGCGTATCAATAACGGTAAACTCAGTCTGGAAATAGCAACCGATATTATTCTGCAAGCGTTGGACGGGTTAATCTACACACACGGAACAACAATTGATGCCAAAGATGAAACCGGAGAAAGCATGACTGTACGCGGCATCGTCCACAGGGACTTCAAACCAGCGAACATCCTCCTTTCTGACAGCACGAATAAACCAAAGGCAAAAGTTGCGGACTTCGGATTGGCAAAGGCATTTGAAATAGCTGGTTTGACTGGCCATACCCGCACCGGAGTTTTCGGCGGAACCCCTGTTTTTGCGCCGCGCCAACAAATCATTGATTATCGTTACGCAAAACCAGCAGTCGATGTGTGGGCAGCGGCAGCCTCTTATTATTACATGCTCACGGGTTGTTTCCCAAAAGACTTCAACGGCAAGGATGCAATAGCCGATGCGTTGCTTAACTCTGCGGTACCGATTCAAGAGAGGAATGCTTCAATCCCAGCGAGGCTAGCTGAGGTTATTGACAAAGCTTTGTTGGAAAAGCCGACAATTGGCTTCCAAACCGCCACGGAACTCAAAGCGGAAATAGTGGGGGCGATATAATGGGGACAGCAATCACCTGTCATGCCGAAGGACTACTTGATATTGGAAAGCAGCGTAACACCAATCAGGATGAAATCATCTTGTTAGATGAGATTCATTTTTACGCTGTATCCGACGGTATGGGCGGGCTGATAAATGGCGGCGAAACCTCTGCGTTGATAAAGTCATTACTGCCTGTTGCCTTAGAAATGTCGATAAAAGCGATGGGGCAATCAGATGACCCGCACCAAGCCGCAGGAATTCTAAAAGAGAAAATCCAGTGGCTTTGCGATGAAGTGTATTGGCAAGGCATAGTATATGGACCTAACCAATTTGGAGCTACTCTCTGTGGCGTATGGATTACAGGAAGAGTAGCAGTATTCGTCAACATCGGGGATAGCCGCGCCTATCTGTTCATCAACGGCGAACTATGCCAAATCACAAGCGACCACAGCATTGCCGCTCATTTGATAGCGCACGGCGAGTTAACGGCAGAGGAAGCACGAACACATCCTTCTCGGTCACGATTAATGAGGTATGTAGGCATGAAACCGCCGGTACATCCCGATATGTTTATTGAAAACCTATCCACTGATTGCGAAATACTATTATGCAGCGACGGGCTATATGGAATGCTTACCGATGAGGAAATCGCAAAAATACTAGAGGCTGGCGGAGATGATGCAGTAAAACGCCTGATAGATGCTGCAAACCACGCCGGTGGCGATGACAACATATCAGTTGTGTTAATCAGGTTTCGCAAACAAGGGGTATAAGCATGGCAACTATTTACGATTACGAGCCATTGTTCGGCGAATGGAAAATAAAAGAGCGTTTAGGCAGAGGCGGTTTCGGAGAGGTTTATTCCGTCTATAAGGAAGCTTTCGGTATTACTCAATGGGCAGCGGTGAAGCGGATCGAACTTCCGCAAGTTAGTCCTGAGAAAGACAAAGCCTTACTTGACCGGGTTAAAGCAGAAATAGAATCTATGCTTAAACTTAAAGCTGTACCTCACATCGTTAAGATAGAAGACTTTGCTGTCGTTGACTGGAAACGTGACAAAGGGCAGGATATTCTTATACGCATGGAATTATTAACCAGTCTGGAAGAAAAGCTAAAGTATGGACTATTACCAATAGACGAAGTTATCAAGCTGGGTATACATATATGTCGAATGCTTGAGATTTGCGAAAAACAGAACATAATCCACCGTGACATCAAACCTGCAAATATATTTGTGACAGAATATGGCGATTACAAATTAGGAGATTTTGGAATCGCACGTACTTTACAGGATGGAAGTGCCTCCACAAGTATCGGAACAATGGATTATATAGCACCGGAAGTTGCTACCTTTCGCCAAAGATATGACTCGCGAGTAGATATTTATTCATTGGGGCTTACGCTCTACTATTTGCTGAACGGGAACAAACTGCCCTTTGAGGGCGAGGACAATGAAGAATCACCATTAGTGCGTCGGATTGACGGAGAGCCATTACCATATATTGTTGATGTACCGAATCAGTTTTCCAATGTTGTTTCGAGAGCCTGTTCATTCAAGGCGGATAATAGGTTTGACACCAGCGGTGAATTTAGACGTGCATTAGAAAAATGTATAGCACTCGAACCTCAAAATAAAGCAAACATTGAAAATATGGGATTAGACATTCCTAATATTGAAAACCTTCGTCTGGAAAATCTTCCGCAGAATAGAATGATACTTGAATCGAAAACAACAAGGTTTAATTTCTTGGAAGATTTTTGGAAAGTGATATATCTTGAGAATTATGTAAAAAAAGGTGGAAGCAGAGTACAGTTCGTTACCGGCAAAGCAGGGTCAGGAAAATCACAATTGCTTAGACACTTCCTAGAAATAGCGGATAACTATTTAACCGTTTCGCTTTCACTAAAGTCTATGAACCACTTTTCTTTTTTGAGTCTGTATACAGAGATAGTCAATAGAATAGATATTTTGAGTTGCTTGCAGCGTTGCAGTGAAAGAGTCGTTCGCGCTTTGGACTTTGCTCCTGACGAAATAGGGAGCAACTTTCTAGAATTTCTAAAGTCGAAAAAACTGGATGATCCAATAACTAAGCGTGAAGTTAGAATACAATTAGGTGCCACATTCAGGGATAATCCTTGTATCAACTACAATTTTGCACTTGCATGCACACTTTTGACTGGTGACATACTTGGTTATCCAGTACTTGAGAAACCCGCTAAAGAGGCTATATTAAGTTGGCTTTTATGTTTAGAAAATCATAAGCTTCCAACTTTAAGGAATTTGGGCCTTTCGCCATCGAATATTTCCTTGCATGACGCACGACATATGATGCAATCACTTGTTGAAATTATTAGGATGGCTGGTTATGACGGACTTGTTGTTGCCATTGACGATTTGGAACATTTGTTGTCTCGTGATAGTTTGGAGGAAATACGATATACACGGATCAAACGCGAAGATGCTTATGAGAGCATTCGGGAGCTTATTGACAAAACTACTGAGATGCGTCATGTTATGTTCCTTTTTGCTTTCGAAAATATGCTAATCAATGATGATTGGTATGGAATCAAGTCTTACCAAGCCTTGTGGTTTAGGGTGCAAAATGAGATTCTAGATGACAAAGTAAATCCTTTTTCGAACTTGGTTTGCTTGGATAATCGCTCAATGAACGATTTGCATCCATTGATGGAGATGTTAGCACGCACCGCGAGGGGATTGATTGCGATGAACTATGAAAAATGTAGACTTATTGAACCACTACGAATGGGCATCTCTTCGAAGGAAGTAGCTAAAGAGCTTTATGGTGGAAACGCAGATTTAATGGGCGAAATGTCAGAGTGGATGAATAGCGGTACTGGTGACGGAAGAATAATTACCGGTGCTTATGGTGAAGGAAAAACGCATCTGTTAAACATGGCATACCATATGGCTCACAAAAACAACATGGTGGTTTCCGTTGTTATGCTATCGAAAGGTACTCCAATTAGCCTTCTAGATAATGTATACCAGAGTGCAGCAATAAACACTTATCTGCCAGACCATGATCAACCTGGCTTTTTCCAGTTACTGGACAAGCTGTCACCCTCGGAAATGGCTGACCTGCAAGCGTATGCAAAAAAGGAGCTGCAAACTAACAAGTTGTACTATTTGCTAAAACTCTACTACAACACAGATGATTCTGAAATAAAGCGATCTATATGTGCAGACTTATTGGGTGCATATATGCACAATAGTAAAATCGTGGAGGCTCACAGGATTACATTTGGTGAAAAGGTGGAGTTTTCGACAAATTTTGTAGAATCTGTTCATATGATTGATTATTTTCGCTTTTTAAGCCGCCTCTTTACCCTGTCCAGATTTAAGGGCTGGCTGATTCTATTCAACGAACTTGAGTTAATTGGCAGACATGGTCGATCTACCCGTTTTGAGGGATACGCCAATATATCAAAGCTCTTGCATGGTGATATTGATAACACATATTGCTTATTCGCTCTCACTAATAATTACGCTATGCAGGTGATAGAAGGAAAAGAAGAGCGTAAACATCTTGCAGAGGCGAATGATTATGCAAAAGAAGACATTTTATATATCCTCAGCAGGATTGAAACAGCTCCTGAAATCCCACCCATGCAGCGAAAAGAATTTTTCGTAGTCGTATCAAAGATACGAACAATTCATTCTCAAGCATATGGATGGGTGCCAAAAGTCACCGCTCAAGAATTATTCGAAACAGCTTGGTCATGTGGTTACTATCTTCGAACAAAGATACGTGCTGCAGTTGAGTATCTAGATCTTCAATATATTCACGAATACAAGAAAAATAGAGCTTAAAAAAGTCCGTGCGGAGATTTGAATTGATTTTGAAAGGAAGGAACTCGAAATGTATCTTGGTGATAGTTTATTATTGACACTTAATCATTATCGTTATGACCTTTACAGAGGAGATTTGCCTGTCCATATGTTTTTAAGCAACCATTTCAACAAATACTGTAAAGATATCAGTATGGCTGCCTCAGAAGAAAACCCATTTGTTGGAAAAGAGTTTATAAGTAAACTAGGTTTAGCGCTCCCGTTGCTGAGTGACTTTTCTGATTGTCTTGTTGGCTTATCAGAAGCATACAGAAATGGTCAGGGGAAGCGCGCATATGATGAAGCGTATTGTTTGCTCGAAAGAATGTCTCCATACTTTTTACAGCGTTTTCAATGGAAAGGCAGTAATGAACAGTTTATCAGAATACGAAACGGTGATTATAGAATTACTGATGGAAAGGTATCCAAAGAACAGAAAGCCCAGATGTTTCATATTAAGAATGACTTGAGACATAAAATTGGCGCCTATAGATACAGCGTTTCGGGTTATCCGTGTCTGTATTTGTCAAGTGGCGAAGAATTAGCTTGGTTTGAATGCGGCATGCCCAAACAATTCAGCTATTGTCGTATGTTGATTACTGAAGAAGGTGAAAACGCACTTAGGCTCGTAGACTTTTCAAACACGCCGGCTGACATTATTTCAAGCATTCACGTATGGCTTCTTGGAGCTAGAAAAAATGGGCAGAAAGATCAAGAAGATAAAATATACAATTATCTTTTGAATTACATCCTCACATACCCCTTAGCGGCAGCATGCTCAATGAGAGCAAAGCAGAGAAACAACAAATTCGTCGAGGAATATGTCATTCCTCAAATGTTTATGCAATGGATAAGAGAGAGTGATGAATTTGACGGTGTTAGGTATAAGTCATCGCTTTACACTAACTTAGTTGAAGGGATGGGAGCAGTGAACATCGCATTGCCAGTGAAGGCATTTCGACCAGATGGGTTATGTAAGAAGCTAACATCTAGTATTTTGGTGTCAGATATAGGTTACTTTGATGTAAACAAGGATTTTGAAAAGTATTCTAGCCATTTGCATGAAATCGAGCGTTTTATGGATGTACTGTGGTCAGACATTTTGAATGAGGAAGATCAAGGATCATATGTTTGGCAACTAATCGAAGTTTGTGAAACGGTTCTTAGAACGTATAATGCTCTTATGGAGGGTAATTATTTGAATGGTGAGTTGCTTTTTAACCATATCGACAGGCTTCACGATTATATCCATTGCATCTATAGGAGCAAGACTATAATTGTTGACGATTGTTTAAAAAAAGCACAGTCAGAAAATACTTTGCACAGTTTTGATGAAGATAAAATCAATTCTCATATTGATAAGTTTTACAAATTGATGAGTGAAGTTGTCCGAAAACATACTGTTTTCAATTTCAGATTCGATGATTTAGATAACTTTGAAAATATATAGACATTTATAAAACAGAGGTGGAATAGTGCCCTCTATTCATGACTACGAGCCGCTATTTGGTGAATGGAAAATAGGAAAACGACTTGGTAAAGGTGGCTTTGGCGAGGTTTATTCTATCTACAAAGAAGCTTTCGGTATCACCCAATGGGCAGCGGTTAAACGGATTGAACTCCCGCAGAGCAGCCCTGAAAAAGACAGCGTTCTGTTGGAGCGTGTCAAGGCTGAAATCATGTCCATGATACAAATGAAGGATTATCCTCACATCGTCAAGATTGAGGACTTTGCCATCGTAAATTGGAAACGTGACGATGGGCAGGATATACTCATCCGAATGGAATTGCTCACCAGCTTGGAAGAGAAGATCAAAGATGGACCTCTGCCGGTAGACGAGATTATAAAGTTAGGGATACATATTTGTAAGATGTTGGAGGTGTGCGAACAGCATAATATCATCCACCGCGACATTAAGCCCGCTAATATCTTTATCACAAAATACGGCGATTACAAGCTCGGCGACTTTGGCATTTCTCGGACACTTGCTGACGGCTCTGCGTCTACCAGCATTGGAACTATGGATTTTATTGCTCCGGAAGTGGCTTCGTTCCGACAAAAGTATGATTCGAGAGTCGATATTTACTCCTTGGGATTGACAATGTATTACTTATTAAACGGGAATAGGTTGCCTTTTGAGGATGAGGATAGCGACGAGTCGCCAGTGGTACGCCGGATATATGGGGAAGGATTACCTAATATAGAGGGAGTCTCTGAGTGGCTCTTTCGTGTAGTTTCTTCAGCTTGTGCTTATAAAGCCATTGAAAGATATGGAAATGCAGAAATAATGCGAAAAAGGTTAGTGCGTGGCCAAGATACTATAAGCATTTATAATGAACATGGTTATCTAAGGTTTTATGATTTGTACAATGATATGCTTTATGAAGTTAAAAAACACTCCCTTCGTTACTACAAAGATTGGATGTACTATATAAACGCAACGACTGAATGTCTGTTTAGAATCAGAAAAGATGGTACAAATAAAATGAGATTGACCGATGTGGCTGTCCACCGCTATCGAATTCATAATGATTGGCTCTATTATAGAGATACAGTCGCAGGCAATATGATTCTTAAAGGCAGATTGTTTAGGATTCATCTAGATGGCACGAATAACACGCAATTAACGGAAGAATTAGTAGCAAATTATAGATATTGGGGAGAATGGATATTTTATGTAACGGGTATCAAAAGCAGCAGTTGTTTATATAGAATCCGTCTTGACGGTGGCGATAAAATGAAGTTAGCCGATGATGTGATAAGCTCCACCTATCATATTTTTGGCGACTGGCTGTTCTACACAACTGGCAAAAAATATGATTATTGCCTCTTCAAAGTGCGATTTGATGGCACTGATAGGATGAAATTAGTAAATGGAAGAGTCTCATATTTTTGGACAGAGGAGAAATGGATCTTTTATAAAATATCGGGTAACAATACTAATCTATACAGAATCCGCATAGATGGGTCGGATTACAGAGTTGTAATAGCTGACGGGTTTCGTTCTATCCTCGCGATTAAGGATAAGTGCCTATATTACTCAGATTATAATAGTGTGTACAAAATTGAATTGGATGGAACAAGCAAATCAAGAATAACCGATTATGATACCGAATCACTCTATTTTCTTGGTGACTTTATTTATTATTCCGTGGAAAAGGATAACGGATTATACAAGCTATTCAGGGTTCATCTTGACGGGAAATACAACGAGATGATAATAAGTGACTTGGACGAGCATTCGCTTGGCTACGATGAGTATGATGACGAAGAAAACCCTATTTCTCTTAGGTTCAACTGCAAGAGTAATCCAGATGTTTTGAATATCATTAGACCAGACGGCATAATCTGTCAAATAAATGAAGATAGATAGAAGGTAAAATAATGTTAAAGGCAGGTGTCACTAATGGACTTCACCACCACAATGCGCTTTGTCCTTCTCCGCGCACAAGCGGAAGCCCACAGCGCGGAAATCGGTAGCCCGCACCCGGAACATATCTTTCTGGGAATCTTGAAGCTCTCTGAATTGACGGCAGAAGAAGCTTTCGCGTCCTCACGAGACAAAGCAGGCATTGATGCAGATATTCAATCGGTGAAGAACCAACTGGCGAAGCTGTCCATAAACTCAACTGACGCGCGCCAAATATTGCGCCGTGCTTTGCGGGTTTCGCCGCATGCCGACGATGCTGATGCTAACATTGCCACGCTATTGGCTAACGCGTTAAAAAAGACAAACGATGACCGTCTGAGTGCGAACTTAGTCCTGCAAGCCATGTTGGAAAACCCAACTCCAATGCTGAAATCCATGTTCTTTGACAAGAAAAGCATCAAGCCACTCAAACATGACATGGCCCTCGAACAACACAAACAAGACCCAAACGACCCGCCCGACCCACCCGACAAACAATCCTCCGCTGAATCGTTGTCGAGGTTGTCGGAGCGCGTGACTATAATGCAGTACACATTGTTGGAAAATGTACGCGGGCAAGATCATGCCGTACACGCTTTCGCACAAGGTGTATTCAACGCTGAAGTATTAGCAGCAGCGGATGAAAAGCGTGTGCAACCTCGCGCTGTATTTGTGTTTGCCGGTCCTCCCGGTGTGGGCAAAACTTTTTTGGCAGAACAAGCTGCACAAGCATTAGGAATCCCCTTTATGCGTTTTGACATGAGCGGCTATTCCGATCATCAAGCAAATGTAAACTTAATCGGGATAAACCCCTCCTTCAAGGAGTCAAAACCTGGGATTCTTACCGCCTTTGTCAAGGATAACCCTCATAGCCTATTATTATTTGATGAAATCGAAAAAGCTCATATCAACACGATACATTTGTTTTTACAGCTTTTGGACGCAGGGGTGTTACGCGATGATTACACGGATGAAAATGTTGTTTTTAAGGACACGCTCATCGTTTTCACCACTAACGCAGGCCGGTCACTGTACACAGATGGTACAAACACGGCAGGCTCCACCACGCAAATAATAATGGATGCGTTGGAATCGGACATAGACCAGCGCACTGGTCGTCCATTTTTTCCGGCGGCTATTTGTTCCCGTTTAGCTACCGGCTACCCTGTTTTATTCAACCATTTATTGGCACATGACTTGGCAGCAATAGCGGAAAGAGAATTACAACGGCAAGCCGGATTATTTAAGGAACAGTACGACATTACGGTAGGATATGAAGAACTACTCCCATTTACTATGTTGTATTCGGTAGGTGGACACGCCGATGCGCGGAAGCTACGCGCAAAAACAGAGCAGTTCTTTAAGAACGAGGTATATAAGCTGTGCCGCCTGTGGGATGTAGACAACCGTTCGGAGGCTCTCGCCCAGCTTGCCGACATCCGGTTTACCGTTGAAACGGAAACATCCGCCGCAGTACGCTCTTTGTTTTTCACGCAGGACAGACCGACTATATTGTTTTATGGTGAGAATCAAACTGCCGACAACCTACGCAATAACCTGTCAGAATACGAGTTACTATATGCGAATAATGAAGAAACCGCGCTGAAGATTATTAGCGAAAATGAAGTCTTATACGTAATTCTCGAATGTCGCCCTGCGCAAAAAGCCGTAGCTTATAGTGAAACTGTTTATTTGTTCGAACACATTCCTTTTGCCGCATCCACACTGAAAAATGTAACAACCGTGTTTACGACAATCCGTGAACGACTTCCAGAATTACCGATATACCTACTTGACACGGATGCTTTGCCTATGGATGATACGTTGACCTCTGCGTTTTTACAAAAGGGTGCGCGTGGAAAAATCATGTGGCCCAAAGAGGATTTTAGCGTGTTTTTGGACGATCTCGTTAATATCACAAGGCATCTAACTTGGCAGAAGACAGCGGCTACTTTACTATCGGAGCAGAAAATCCTTGCATTCGAGACTGCGCCGGTGCTATCTGCGAATAAGCAAGAAGCACAGATACGATTGCGTTCATTCACACTTCAAAAAACTGTTCAAAGCGGCGGTGCTGGTAATCTCTTAGATGAAGTATCGAAACCAGATACACGTTTTTCCGATGTCATAGGAGCTGATGACGCAAAAGAGGAACTGCAATTCTTCACGACCTTTTTGAAGAACCCAAAGAAGTTCGCAGCGCAGGGGCTAATGTTGCCTAAAGGCGTATTACTATATGGCCCTCCCGGAACAGGCAAAACCCTCTTAGCAAAAGCGATGGCCGGAGAAAGTGGCTTGGCGTTTCTTTCGGCGGTGGGTAGCGGATTTGTGACCAAATGGAGAGGGAGCGGCGAGGAGGCTGTAAGGGATTTGTTCTCACGCGCTAGGCAACACGCTCCTGCAATTATATTTATTGATGAAATCGATGCAATTGGACGGGTGCGGGGCGGGCGCCAATCATCTCATGGCGAGGAAATGGCGTTAAACGCTTTATTAGCGGAAATGGATGGTTTTTCTGTAGATCAGAATCGTCCCGTGTTCTTGCTCGCAGCAACCAATTTCGATGTTGAAGAAGGAAAAGGTGGTATGGGCGTTCTAGATCCGGCTTTAGTACGACGTTTTGATCGGTCGATATTAGTGGAATTGCCGGATAGAGCCGCAAGAAAGAGTTACATCGAAATGAAACTTGCAATACTACCTGCCCATAAGATTACTCAGGAAATGATAGAACGATTGGCTGTACGTTCTCCGGGTTTGAGTTTGGCTAATTTGGAAATGGTTTTGAATCTGGCTTTGCGCAATGCGGTAAAAAATAATCAGGCACTGGATGATGATATATTAAGCGAGGCATTTGAGCTAACTGAACACGGTCCTGAGAAGAATTGGGGTATTGACTATTTGGAACGTGTCGCAAGACATGAAGCCGGACACGCATATATTAGTCACTTTTCCGGCAACACACCAAACTATGTGACCATTGTGTCCCGTGGCAGCCACGGCGGCTATATGGAACATAGTGACGATGCCGAAAAACCATTATTCACAAAAGATGAGCTTAATGGGAGAATTCGCGCTGCTTTAGGCGGTCGCGCAGCAGAACTTATTTATTACGGTAAGGAAGACGGCCTTTCGAGCGGCGCGTCAAACGATTTAAAAGCAGCAGCAAGCATTGCACGTAAAATGATTTGTGAATATGGTATGGACAATCAATTTGGTTTGCTGGCACTTGCACCTAGCACAGCTATTGAAGGTATAATGGGGAGGAAAGTGACGAAACGAGTTTCGAAGATGCTTAAAACCTCACTGAAAGAGGCTGTCAAACTAATCAAAGTCGGAAAACCAAAGATTGAATTGCTTGTTTCAGCTTTATTGGAAAAGAACAAGTTGACGAAAGAGGAGATTGAGGAGATTCTTATGTGAGCAATAAATTTTTACACACCCGCTGATATTTGTGCTGATGCAATCGGAACAAGTTTCACAAGCTAATCGCACCGTAATTCCTTAAAAACACATGCATTACGCAAACCCCCTAATACCCGTTTCTGTTTTAGCAAGCAAGGCACAGTTATATAACTGCGCTCGTTTTTGCGATTTCGGCTATGTGCCGAAATCGCAAAAATGCTTGTTGAGGCTGCCGCCCCAAACCCCGCAGGGAGAGTGCGATGCGCTCTCCCCCAAGCCGCCAGTCGGCGTCTGCTGCGACCTGCAAAAGCAGGTCTACCTGTCGTAAGATTTGCTGCGGTTTTTGTTGCGGTCGGCTGTGCGTTCCTGCGCGTCCGGGTCGATCCTGAGTATGCGCTCAACATTGTTCTTCGCCTTGAGCAATTCAATGTTCTCGCTTCTCAATTCCTTGTATCCGCGATACAGCGTTTTCCTCTCGGATTCGAGCGTCGCCCATTCCTGTTTGAGTGCATTTATTGACGGAAGTTTTTTCATGCCAATGCCGCCGAAATACTTTTTTGCCGCCCTGTGCAGGATGATGTCAGCGGCGTGAACATCATAGACAGCCCTGTCCCAGCCGGAGGCTTTGTACTTCGCGTAAATGTCGCGAGTTTTTCTGTAAGTACCGATCTGTTTCTGAAGCTCTGATATACCCTTTTGCCTTGCTTCGATCTCCTTAATCCTTTTATGCCTGATGTTAAAATCGGAGGACGAGGCAGCGGATTTTTTTGCAAGCTCCTCATATGTGTCTATTCCCTGTTCTTTCAAGTAGATCAGTGTGCGGGCAGCTTGTTTAAGATTATAGATTCGCGCCCAATGCTCAAACGCTTCCGTGCTTTTGCCTTCCTGTATTTTTTGCTGTATGTCGATGAGCAAACCGAACTTTGTATGAGCGGTTATAACGAACGGAGCAGGCGGCTCGTCGTGAGCTTCAACGGATTGCCGACGAATGACTTTCCGCAGACCAATGAGCCGTTCTATAATAGCTTCTTCGGTATAATCGTCGCCGAGGGATTTGCACCTTGCGAACTGCCCGGCCCCGGGTATCTTGAATGCGAGGTATTTCCCGCGCTTGACTTCGCAGTCGGCGGCGATCATGGCAGCAATGAAACCGTTGTAGTCTTTTGCTTTTTCAATCGCGTCGTCGATGATATGTTTCAGCTTGTCCCGGTTGGACTGCGGCTTGCTGCCGTCCTGCCATTTGCCATAATGCACCCGGCTCGGTTTCGGGGCCTCAATGATTGACAAACCGTTTTCGATACAGAGATGGTCGGCAATTCTGCGGATGGCGAAAGCGGAGCCTTTGAAATTTCTGAATTTCTTTGTGCAGTCGAGGCTCGTGCTGTTTATTATAACGTGCGTGTGAATATGCGATTTGTCAGTATGCGTACAGCATATGAACGCGTGATTCTTGTGCGAGAGTTTCATAGCAAGATCATATCCTATGCGGTTCGCAGTCTCCGCGTCAGTCTCGCCGGGCAGGAAACTGATGCGGACATGATATGCGATGACATCATGCGCCCCTTGATTGCGCCCGGTAATTGCCGCGTACTGGCGCTTAGAGAAGAGGAACTCGTCGTCAGCAATGAGCGGATCGCACTCGAAAGCCGTGACCCACTCGCCGCCGTCCGTCTTTTCCGGGTTCTTCACATAGTCCACGCTAGTTTTGAGCGCGGCAGCGATTGGCCGCCTCCCGCCTTTACCTCCAGCATGGATCGGGAGTATAGCCGTCGTAGCCATTATGCACCCTCCAGCGGCGTTCCCGGTTGCTCCGTGCATTCCGGCAAAGTTCGGATTGTTGGCGGCGGGATGAATCACTTGCCGGGTTTTGCGCTTGCCACATCCGACAGCAACGCCAGCAATGTGCCAAAGTCAGCGCGGACTTCTGTGAGCAATTCGATCATCTCGGCTATGTCATTCCGGTATATGCCTCCGCCCGCGTTCGCCCGGTGCGCAATCTGGTTCCCGTTGTTTGCCGTTATGCGGATTAGCCTGCCGATCTCGTTTAGCAATTTAGAATCAAACACTATAACGTGGCCGTCGATGCACATTTTCCGGATAAAAGCGCTCCTGTTTTTTATGCCTGTCTGAGCCATGCGCCGCTCGAACAATTCCTCTTCCTCCGGCGACATCACAAAATAGACCCCTTTTGTCTTTTCCCTCGCCATAACCTCAGCCCTCCGTTCCGTTCTTGAAGATGGTCAAGGTGGTCATGTTGGTCAAGCATTTTTCCCGGGCATCAACCGGTTGGCCTCCTTGACTTTCTTGGCCATGATGACAATCTTCATTTACTACTGAATATGCCACATCAATCGGCAGTTCCCAATACCACTGGATGCCCCGTTTTATTGAGATGACGCTAAGCGCGTCCTTTGCGCGGTTCAGCGTCTTTGGGGATATGCCCTCTTCCTCCGCCATTTGCATCATGTCAGCGGCAGGGACCGGACCGTGCGCCAACTCTGATTCGATAAGCCGCCGCGCTTTGGCGAATTGGCTTTCCGGTTTCTTAACTCCGCGCAGCAGTTCGTCAATTCCAATGTCATATTCGCCAAGCCAAGCAAACACGCCTGACGGGTCTATCTCGAAAGCCTGCGCGGGACCGGTAGGTAAAAGGTTATTCTTGTTGTTCACGATAGCCCGCATACTATTTTCTGTGGGAATCCTGCCAACCGTCAGAACGCTCCGGGATGCGGCATAGATGTCAATGCTGCCAAGCCCGCGATACGCAGCCTTACCGCCGGTTTTGTGAAGATGCCCCACTAGCAGGACGGCACAGCGATTCCGAGCCGCGACAGCGCCGAGTTTTTTCATGAGCGGTCGGATACCTCCCACGCTGTTCATATTAGCGCCGCCGAGGTAAGCCTGCACCGGATCTAGGATCAGCAGCCTTGCGTTTGTTTCGCTTATGGCCCGCTCTATCCGTGCGTCCGATAGGGACAGTGCTTGTTCGTCCTCGTCTATGACGTGGATCATGCCGCAGTCCGCGCCGAACTGTTCAAGCCTCGGCTTGATGGTTTGTCCATAGGAATCCTCCGCATTCTGTACGATTACGCAGGAAGGGGAGAGTTTTCCCCCGCTCCCCGGCAATGGAGCGCCATTCGTTACTGCTGCGGCAATCGCCAAAGCTGTAGATGTTTTCCCAGTAGCACCGTCACCTTGGATCAGGCTAATCGCCCCTTTTGGTATATATGGCTCCCACAGCCATTCCACGGGTTCCGGGCGTATATCGCTCATCTTTATAATTCTAAGTTCTATCATGTTGTTTACTTCCTCCTGACAATGAAAAATGGTTGGTTTGGTATAAAACTGCGGATGCACAGTTTCCAGCATCCGCAGCCCTTGATACAGCAAGGTTTTTCCGCTGCTAATTGATTACATCCCGCTTTTTGCGCATCCGGTGCGCCCTGACGTTGTTTGCGACCGATATCCGCCTGTGTGTTTTAGCGCATTTATCCGAGCAATATGCTTGCCGCCCGTTCAGCGGGAACTCCTTCCCGCATACCGCGCAGGGTTTTGTGTCTGGTGCTATGCCGCCGATGAATACCAGTTTCAGTTTGGGGTCAAGCGGCAGCAGCGCATTCCTGAACCATCTGCACTGCGCTCCACCCGTATAAGCTTTGCCGAGCATGAAGCACATTGAATCCAGCAGCAGGCAGCCATATTCGCGGTCGTAGTTCGCGCACTTGGTTATAACCAGTTCGCGGATCGAACGTTTCTCTCTGCCTGTCAGCTCTCGAACAATAATATTGCTGATCGACACTTTAGTGATATCCTCCCTTCGTCAGAAAATGAAAAAGCGCCGGACGAATCCGGGGGTACAGCAGCAGGCGGCCTGCTTTATGCAAACCGCCTGTCAATGAGTATTAATTTTAGTTACGCAGTTATGGCTGCGGGAAACCCGCTATTTTCACGTTCCATTCGCTTCTTCCGGCGCCATTCACGGTTATATTCACGTCGGCGCTCTCGTATTTCCTCCTGTACCTCCGTTGGTTCTGCAAGCAACTTTTCCTTGCTCCTGTAATAATTCGCCCGCCACAGCTTCCTGCGATGATCAATATGGTTAAACGGCTCGGGCTCCGCTTGCCCCGGTATTTCAAACTTGTTGATGAAATTGAAGTAAATATCTACCCCCTGCTCCCTGCGCCCATTAGACCTGTCGGCTTCATGAACGATGATCTTTTCGATATACTCATTCAATATCGTACCGGTCAGTTCGGGGATTTCAGTGTAGCGGCGCACCAGATTTATAAAGTG
>JGI24702J35022_10001014_pt1 | contig 17591 bp, 12 predicted proteins | sample TergutTh196P4_FD_35022 | JGI IMG/M metagenome (IMG submission 35022)
TCTTCTAATAAATTTGCTCCGCTTTTAATCCTCTCGTGCATGATTTTGACATCAGCCTGGTCAATGGTGGAGGCATAAATCCGGTATTTATTCGTTAGTCCTGCTAATAAATTTCCCGTGCCGGCAGCACAATCCCACACATAATAATTTTCCTGCCAGTCTTCACCAAAGACATCGGCAATGTATTTTTGCGAGAGTTCCACCCAGATTTGCGGGGTAAAGAAAGAGCCTTTTCTTTCTCTGATGTCTTGGGGGACGAGTAAATCTCTTCTGTTGATGATGTAATCCCAGTATTCCGCACGGGGTGGCCTTTGGTATTTAAACCAGAACTGGGTATGGGCTTTTTGCCCATCGCTGAAATCGACATTATACGATCTAAATAAACCGATCTTGGCTTTTTCAGGTTTTACTTCGTATTGACTGTGGTTCAAGAGGATATTCAGCTTATCCATAATGGAAATATTGTCTTCCGACAATAGATCAGCTAAATAAAAATCTAAGTCAAAGATGCCATTTTCCTTTGCTAAATTCCAATCTGCCACCCTAATCGTCGGTTTAACTTCTTTTAACCATTTTAGATAAACCCAGATAAAGTTATTTTTGGTAATTTGGATTTTGTTGATGGCTGATTTACCAATGATAAAGTTTTCCTTGATAAAGGCTTGAAGTTCATTTTCTTCTTTTACAAAATCAAAAATATAGAGTTTGTTCCCTACAAGCCCTTCTAGTTTGTCATGCACGAGTAAAAACTCTCTGGTACTTGGATTAGAGGGCGTAATATTCCAGTTGAAATCGCTCAAGGAGAATATTTCCATGATCTCTGAATATTCCACAAAAGTAATTTTATTACAGTCAAAACAACCTAAAAATGGTGGTGGAATCCTTTCTTCGGTGATCTTCGATTTACCAATGGTCAAAATCAACTGGGTGAGCATGGTTAAGAGATCGGTGGCTTGTGCCTTCGCCTCTGCCCAAAGGAAATATTCGTTCGCCTCCGCACCACTTATGTAGGGAACGCATGGATGCGTTCCGTCTTTGGGAGTAGCACTTTTTTTTACCGTAAAATCAATATTCCGAATTATCTCCCTGCAATCAAATTCCGGAAAATAATCTTGGGCAACATTGTTTTTTAAAGTTTCTTCGTTGATATTGAAATATTTCATCTTTTTCTTTCCTTACAACACTTTTAGGATTTATTGGTTACCTTGGCAACAAAATCATATTCCCAGGCCTCAGTAATTTCTGCTTCAACGATTTCTCCCACCCGGAAATTCCCATTTTCAAGATACACGATACCGTCAATATCAGGAGCATCGAGATAAGAGCGTCCCTCATATTGATAGTCTGGGTGATCTGATTTTCGATCAATAATAACCTCCATTTTGGTACCAACAAAAGATGCTAGTATTTGCGGGGATATTTGTTGTTGAAGAGCCATTAATTGGTCCTTCCTTTTTTGGGCAATTGTTTTAGCCACTTTATTAGGTAAATAATAAGCCGGAGTACCCTTTTCAGGGGAATAGCAAAAAACACCTAGTCGAGTAAAGTTAAAATCTTGAATAAAAGTTTTTAACTCGGTAAAGTGTTGTTTTTTTTCTCCAGGAAATCCTGTCATAAAAGTAGTGCGAATTGCTGCTTGCGGAAATTGACGGCGGAGATAATTGAGTTTTTGAATAGTTGTTTCTTTATCAATTTGGCGGTTCATGAGGTTTAAAATATCTGTGCTTATATGTTGCAAAGGTATATCAAAATATGGAAGTAAGCTCTTTAATTGGGATAGCTCATCAATTAATTTTTCATTAAGATGGGTTGGATGGAGATATAACAATCTGATCCATGGAAATAGGTTTAAGCTTTCTATTGTGTTGAGTAATTCACTCAACATGGGTTTTCCGTATATATCACTTCCATACAAAGTTGTGTCTTGTGCAGTAATGATTAATTCTTGAACACCAAGACTGGATAACCATTGTGCTTCATTAATTAAATCTGGTATTGCTACCGAACAATGAGGTCCCCGAATGGAAGGAATAGCACAATAAGTACAATGATTATTACATCCGTCACTCAACCTTAAATAAGCATAATGGTGAGGAGTTAAGAGACATCTTGGAAAGGTGGCTTTATATTTGGCTCTTTTTTGAGTTTTTGGAGTGATAATCTTTTTTAAACCTTGAAAGTCTTTTAAATCCAACCAAAAATTTACTTCGGGGATCTTCTTTATTAAGTCTTTTTTAAATCTTTTAACAAGACATCCCGTTACGATAATTTGTTTATTCTTTAGGTGGCATATTTCCAGAATAGTATTCACAGCTTCTTCTTGTGCTTCTTGAATAAAACCGCAAGTATTAATGAAAATAATATTCGCTTTCATTGGGTTTTCCATATTGGTATAACCAGCTTGTTGAAAAATATGGTGAAAAACTTCTGAATCCACTAAATTTTTGGGACATCCAAGACTAATAATGTGGTAATACATAAAGATTAATTAGTTTATAATACACTTAAATTCATGATATCATGCTCTTGCGGGGGGAGAATCATTAACTCACAATTAAAATCTGAGAATAATACTGCCAATTTACGACAAATAACATTTTCGGTCCAGAAATGCCCAGCATCAATAATTGGTAAAGGAGCATCTAAGAATTGGTGGTAAGTAAAATCAGCAGAAATATAAACTTCTGCTTTGTTTTTGGCTTCTGTAAGCAAAGAATTACCAGATCCCCCACAAACGGCAATTTTTTTTACTTGATCATCTTTTGTTTGTTGCGCAACCCAGAGTTTAACGAAAGGGGCGTTTAGTTTTGCTCGTACCATTGCAGCCAAATGATTTAAGCTAAGATTGTTTGATAATTCTCCATAACAACCCATACCAAAATTCGGACTTTTTTGCTGTAAAGGTATAATTGTATACAAAGGTTCTTCATATGGATGAATCTTTAAAATTGCTCTGATTATTTGTGGTAAAAAAACATCTTCACATAACATTTCAATTTTGGTTTCTTTAACTTTTTCTATAATTCCTTTTTGACCTAAATAAGGGTTACTAGACTTTTGGGCAAAAAATTGCCCTTTGGTGTCGTAAAATGTGGCACAATGGGTGTAATTTCCAATAATTCCGGCCCCTGCCTCGTGCATTGCATGCATAATTTCCGGTGCTAAATGATCAGGCACGTAAACGCTAATTTGATACTGTTTGATCTCAGTTAATAGACTAAGAGGTTTAATGTTCTGTAATTCCAAAGTCTCAGCTAAGGTATAATTTACTCCATATCTCGACACATCTAGATTAGTGTGAGCTGTAATGAGGGCAATTTTATTTTCTAGAAGCCAAAGGAGTTTTTTTTGGGTTATATTTTTTATTCCTTGCATCATCAGTGGGTGATGAGAGATTATCAATTGTACACCATTCTTTATAGCGTAAATGACAATTTTTTCGGTAACATCAAGAGTAATTAAAACTTTCTCCACTTCAGTATTCATATCACCAACTAATAATCCTACATTATCCCATTGATAGGCAGTCCTGAAAGGAGCAATCAAATTAATTTTTTCATAAAATTTGGCTATTTTTTCCATATTACAGAGTCCACGACCTCCTTGGCATCAAATATCAACAATCACTTGTTTTTTATATCAGATCTCAAACAAGATAATAAATGAAAAGCATTAAGTTAGTTTGGTATGACAGCTAGTTAAGAACGAATATCTCATTGGGTTGTTCTCCAAACTATGAATAGCGAATCCTTTAGAGAAGGGGCAGAAATCATTTGAAGACTTGTGCTAGATATCATATAACCAGGACAATAGAATAAATATTGGGTAATCAAACCACTTTCTGGAAGTGGTTCCACAGGAGATGTTTCATCTTGAAAATCCATATGTTCAATTTTCCGGAGTGAGCAACAATTCTAGTTCTGCTTGTACCCAATTTAAATTTGCATCTAAATCTAGAGCAATAATAAAATCATTAATTGCAAGATCAACAATTCCTATTTCACGATATACTTGCCCCCGTGAACCATATGTCCAAGCATGGTTAGGGTTTTGGAGAATCGCTTCCGTAAAATCATGCAGAGCATGATCATAGTTTCCTAATAATCTTTGACATTCTCCTCGATATGCAAAAACCAGATAATTAGCTTTATTTTGTTCTAGGTATAAATCATAATACTTAATTGCCTTTTCATATTCCCCTATTTGACGATAGGAGTCTGCACAATACCCCAACGCTGGCAGATTCTTAGGATGCCGAATAATAATCGCTTCAAAATCTTTTATTGCTAGCAAATACAATAGTAAATCATAATAGACTTCACCTCTCATTTGTAAGGCACGGACAGACTGGGAGTTGTTCTTTATAGCCACATTTAAGTAAGTTATGGCTTGAGGGAGGTTACCATCTTGATAAAAATCTTCGGCTTGATTAGTGTAATAATAAGGTCCAATACCATTTATCTTGATATAAAACAGAAAAATAAGCCAGATTACGACAGTGATGATAAAAATTGTTTTTTGAAAATAATTATGGGGATGTTCATTTTTACTCATATGATGAAAAGGAACTTGTAATTCACGAATATTAGATAAAGATTTCTTATTAATGGAAAGTAGTGGTATTTTGATTAAGACCAAGAGGATGACGGGAAATAATAGTGCCATTACTAAGCACCTGAGTAAACTATAACCAGCATAGATCAACATCGTTTGTAACATCATAATTGGAATCAACCAGAGCATAGAAATAATTTGGATGTGTGCTAGTTGTTTTGTAAAGGGAAATTTACCTTGTTGACAGATGAGTTGACTAATTAGAAGGAGCAAGAAAACCAAAAACCCACAACTAAGTAAAAGATCGTTAGTAATCGCAAAAGGCAAATAATTCCATGTCGAACTAGGAACGAATAAAGTAACGAGGCTGATCACCCATATTGGTAGTAAGTATTGATCAGTAAAATTTTTTTTTATTATATGTCGTATCTTCAACTGGGTTTTCATCTATATGAATCATCTCGGCCAGAATAATTAACCAAAGTATTTAATGCTCATCGCGTGGGGGTTGTATTTGATAATGTAGTATTTGCCATTGAATTCCAAATTGGTCCTCAACATATCCATAGCATTCACTATAAAAAGTTTGTTGGAGTTCCATCAATACTTTTCCTCCTATTTTAAGTTCATTAAAAATACGTGTTATTTCTTCCTTATCATCTAAACTAACCGTGGGCGACAAGTTATTTCCTTTCACTATTTCCATTTTTGATGGTACATCGGAACACATTAAAACTAAATTTTCGAAAAGAATCCTTGAATACATAATGAGATCTTTATCAGACTCTGGTCCAGTATAATTCTCCCATCCTGGCATCTTCGAGTAAGTTATTAAATGCTCCACAGAAGACCTAAAAACACGCGCATAGAACTCTACTGCCTGTCGACAATTGCCGTTGAACATCATAAATAATTCTAATCTCACAATGAATCTCCTCTTTTATTTTATCAAGATCATGCTTTTCACAGAATGATAATCATCGGTTATCATCGAGTAAAAATACATACCACTCGAAACTGGTTGACCATACTCATTAATACCATTCCAAGACACTTGATGAAAACCAGATTGTTGAACTTTATTGATTAGAATAAGCACTCTTTGCCCTTTAACATTATATATTTCAAGGAGCACATTAGTAGTATTTTTTAAAGTATAATGAATCGTTGTTTCAGGGTTGAAGGGGTTTGGATAGTTGCTTTGTAGAGCTGTTTGAACAGTTTCAATGTTCTTATCTACTGACGACACTCCCCCCCAAACAACTGGAAGATCGTCAGGATTCCAACTTGAATCCCACCCCGGTGGTTGATTCATGGCTTCTGCATAGATTGTTAAACTTGAACATCCGCTGAAAGTCCAATACCCAACACTTTCTACACTAATCGGCAGGAAAATAGTTGATAAACTTGAACAATTAAAAAAAGTGTAGCTCCCAAGCTCTTCGATATTATCTGAGAGAATGATCGTTGCTAAATTGGTACAACTGGCAAAGGCTTCATTATTAATCGTGAGTACACTGTTAGGAATGGTGATGGATGCCAAGCTAGAACACCCGGTAAAAGCATTCTCGCTAATACTAGATAAATTATTCCCTAAAGTAACTGTAATGAGTTCTGAACAATTAAAAAAAGCACCAATACCGATACTTGTTACTGAGTCCGGAATACTAATCAAAATTAAACCTATACAATCAAAAAATGCTGTTATTCCAATATCGGTTACGCTTTCAGGAATGATAATTGAAGTTAGCCCACTGCAACCAGCGAATGAGTTTTCTGAAATACTTACAATACCCTCAGGTATTACACTATTTTTTGTGCCGGTAATAAGGCTTTGATCAATAATATTGATTAAACAATTTCCTTCGCTACGATAATATGGATTATCTTCTTCAACAATAATCGACACTAAATTTTCACAATAAGTAAACGGATTTTCTGGTATCTGCTCAATGGTATTAGGGATCATAACAGACGAAAGACTTGAACAACCATCAAAAGCTCTAAATCCTAAATAGGTTACACCGTTAGGAATAGTAATTGTAGTTAAACTTATACAACCAGCAAAAGAATATTGATAAATTATGAGGATACTATTAGGGATACTAACCGTATTCAACGCTGTACAATCTTGAAAAGTATAAGGATAAATATGGTTTACTCCGCTAGGAATGTTAATGGAAGATAAACTAGAGCAACCAGAAAAAGCAGCTGATCCAATAACAAAAATGCTCTGAGGAATGTTGATCGAAATAATTGTCTCATCACCCTCAAATCCAGAATCAGCGATCCGCTTAACTGGTAATTCATTATAGATTTCTGGTATGTCAATATGGGAAGCATTGGCAGTTCCTTTTGAAACTTCATATGCAGTCCCCCCTTCTGTAAGAGTAAATAATAACCCTGGTGTTCCTTGTGCCATCAATAAACTTACTGTGTATAAAAAAAAGATGAAAATGAAGCCACGAATATTTTTCGTAAGCAAAGTATATGAACTGAACATTTTGTTACTTCCCTTGATCTCCAAAATTCTGAAAGTCAATTTCTTGTCAAGCAGTTTTTAAAAGCTGATCATTTTTCATTAAACAATGAGCATAAGACACAAGAAGCAAAATAAGAAAATAAAGTTTTGACAAATGACTATTTTTCATATAAAAGACTATAATAAGGGAAGGTCTATTGGTAGTAACGATTTCTTGCTGTTAGCAATTGTAGATATGGATAAAAATGTGTTTTATTAGTTTATAAACAATTATTATCGAATATTTACGAATTGTATAACATATGATAAGGTATCACAATAAGTAAATCTTTAAGTATGATTAAATATCATTAATCTATTGTGTGTTATATAAATATGTTGCTAAGAAGAAAGATTAAAATTTAAATAATTCCGTCTTACATCGAAGGTGTCGTTAGCTAGGTAGATATCTTATTTTTACATGGTGATAAAACTTGGAAACTACAGTTACTAATATAATAGAACATTTAAAGGCAGTCATGCAGTGACTTTTTTATGCGATTAATATATATTCTTTATTACGAGGAGTGTGGTGATAAAGTAACATTAAAATTATAACACATTATAATACACAATGATATAAAATAATTTGTCATCTAGATTTCTTTGTCTGTCGCTATGCTCCTATCCTTGTATTAAAAAACCTTCACTATGCGATAGCCTTATGCAAAACAATAAAATATTAATGTTGGGCATTGTTGTTACCTTTTATACAACCGCTATTGAGGGTCTCGAACATAAATATTAACTTTAATTCCTCTTTATTGAGGTTTGAAAAATAAAGTTCAAAAAATAAACTGCCCAATTAATTGGTTGAATTATTATTATGTGATAGTACCAATTATTTCAATTTTTATCAGATAATCATACCTCCAGACTAACCATCTTCACAAATTTTTAATTGGATATCGTTCTGTGGTATTTATAAACTTTTTTTCTGTAGGAAAAATTCTACATTGACCAAAGGAAAGAAAAACAAAAATAATTTCATTATTTACTTAGCCTTTATTTCTTGTTGACAAATAAATCAATGTTCTAAAATTTGGTATAAGTGTGTTGAGGAACAAAAATAATTAGCGCCACACGATGTTTATTTTTTTGTTTGACAAGTATTATTAGAAAATGGAATTAGAACTTTATGTATAATCTAGCGAAAAATTATAATTTCTAGAAGAGAAAATCATTAACGAGGACCACAAGTAATAATGGTAAAGAAGAATAAAAATTATTATATCCCCTGGCAAAAATCCTTAGCTTTTCGTTTAATTGGATTATTAATACTTTTCTCTCTCTTCGTAGGACTAATGATATTAATTTTTGTACTCAGAGATTACCAGAAAAGAATCAACAAAGAATACGGGCAAAAAATTCTTGTCCTAGCTAAAAGTACAGCTTTACTAATCAATGACGAAGCTCTAGATCGTTACCTCTTTAATTTTGAAAAAGATAATGAATACTATAGTACAGAAAAGCTTCTTAGTTTCTTGCAAAGAAATAATAAAGTGACCTATATTTATATTTCTAAAGTTATTGGGCGAGAAGAAATAATTCTTTTTGATACTGGAGACGACCCACAAACTGTTTTACCATTAGGTTTTATTATAGACCTCAAGGGTTCACAATATGATGACATCATTGAGCGAATGAGCAGAGCGGATCCGATCCCTCTTTATACTTTAGATACAGATTTTGGGCGTTTGATACAAGCAACTGAACCAATTTTTCGTGATGATGGTACAATCGTTGCTCATCTAAGTGTGGCGGTCAATATTGATGAGATCTTGGCAGAAAGAAACAGAATCTTTATTTTTCTTGGTTCATTAATCTTTTTTTTAGTTGCTATTTTTTTAATTTTAGGTTTCTTTGTTATCAGACAGTTAGTAATTATTCCTACCCAAAAACTACTCAATAACTTAGTTCAATACGAACCCAGTATGGAAGATCGAGTAATTCTTCATCAATTACATTCGGGAGATGAATTTGAAGTTTTAGAAAATGAAATTATCAACATGCAAAAAAGAATTGAAAAAACCATGCGCGACCACCAATTTATCACGAACAGAATTCAAGCCATTATTAATAATCTACCCGGCATGGCTTACCAACGAATTGAGACTGCTCAAGATAAAACATTAAATTATGTTAGTGATGGGTGCCAAACCTTGATCAATTGTTCTCCTGAAGCATTAATCGGTAAAGAAAATTTCTTTACATCTTTAATTCATCCGGAAGATATAGATGAAGTGGAAAAGAAAAGGGAAGAAGCTTTTAACCAGAGAAAATCTTTTGAATGTACATATCGACTTTTATTAGCCAATGGAAAAATCAAATGGGTTTGGGAACGGAGCCAAATTGTTAAGTCTAACGAAAATAAGACTCCTCCCTTGGTAGAAGGTTATGTTTTTGACATCACAGAACAAAAACAATACCAGTTAGCCGAAATGGCTAACCGGGCAAAATCAGAATTTTTGGCCACGATGAGCCATGAAATCAGAACCCCGATGAATTCTATTATGGGGTTTGCAGAGCTTGCCCTCGATTCTCTAAGCAGTACAACCCCCCCACAGATTAAGGATTATTTAGGAAAAATTTCTGATAGTACAAAATGGTTGCTGAAGATTATTAATGATATCCTGGACATCTCGAAAATTGAATCAGGTAAATTGGAATTAGAAAAAATTCCATTTGATCTATATGAAATTATTGCTCGGTGTCAATCAGTGATTTTACCAGAGGTAAAAGAAAAAGGACTCGAAATGAGAATTTATGCCGAGCCTCCTGAAGGAAAAAAACTCTTAGGTGATCCTGTTCGTCTTTACCAAATTCTTATTAATTTACTATCTAATGCCGTAAAATTTACTTCCTCTGGAAAAATTACTCTTGTGTCTGTTCTAAAATCTAGTACCAAGGAAAAATCAACAATCTTATTTGAAATTAAAGACAGTGGGATTGGTATGACTGAAGACCAAATAGAAAAAGTTTTTGATCCTTTTACCCAAGCAGATTCAAGTACTACTCGTAAATATGGAGGGACTGGCCTTGGCTTAGCTATTACAAAGAATATTGTCGAGCTAATGGGGGGAGAACTACATGTAGAGAGCAAACCAAATGTAGGAAGTTCATTTCAATTTGAGATTATTTTTGATACCACAGAGAATCCACTTGATAAAACGAGTAAATTAGAATACAAAAGTTTGGAAAAACCAATTTTTGAAGGGCTAGTTTTGGTTTGTGACGATAATTTGATGAATCAAGAAGTAATTTGCGAACATCTCGCACGGATTGGGTTAGATTCTGTCGTTGCCATAAATGGTAAAATCGCTGTAGAAACTGTACGCAATAGGTTACATCAAAAAGGAGAAAGGCAATTTAATTTAATCTTAATGGATATTTACATGCCGGTAATGGACGGGATTGAGGCAACAAGCGAAATCTTAGTTCTTACCAAGCAAATCCCAATTATAGCTATGACAGCGAATGTAATGGTTAGTGAAATAGAAAATTACAAAAAACATGGAATGCTCGATTATATCGGGAAACCTTTTACAACCACTGAATTATGGGGCACCCTCTTAAAATACTTAAAGCCCATCAACAAAGTTCTCGTTAATGATCATACCTACGAAAATGAGATGTTAGATTTAAAAATGAAATTGAGTATAAATTTTGTGAAAAACCACCAGAGTTTATATGAAGATATACAACATGCCTTTAACACAGAGGATTATAAGTTAGCTCACCGTCTAGTTCATACTCTTAAAGGTAATGCGGGGCAAATAGGAAAACATAAGTTAAGAGCGATTGCGTCTGAGATCGAACAATTACTAAGTGATGGAATGTGTATATTACCGCAAGAAAAAATGGAAGTTTTAAACAAAGAATTAAAAAATGTCTTGGATGAATTTAAACCATTACTCACAGGAGAATTAGTTGCCAGAGAGCACCCTTCTTCACCAATGATGAGCCCCGAAGAAATTAATAATCTTTGGGAAACATTAGAAAAAATGGTTATTAACATAAACCCTGCTGCAATTGAACTTATTGACCAACTCCGTTTAATTCCTGGTACTAAAGAGTTAGTCCATCATCTTGAAAATTATGATTTTGAGTCAGCAGATAAATTAATTAAAAAAATTAAAGAAAAAAATGAGGCTTAATACATGGATAATATTATCAGAAGTGTGCTTATTGTTGATGACGAAAATTTAAATATTTTGGCTTTAACTCATATTCTAAAAGACGAATATCAAGTTTACGCAGTTAAAAATGGTCCAGATGCCATCAAAGCTTCCGAAAAATTTCTACCTGATGTTATCCTCTTGGATATTATAATGCCAGACATGGATGGATATGAAGTTATTGCACATTTAAAAGCTAGTGAAGCCACAAAGAATATTCCGGTTATCTTCATTTCTGGGCTTAGTAATCCTGAAGACGAGAAAAAGGGACTAATTCTCGGTGCAGCAGACTATATCACAAAACCTTTTTCTTCAGCAATTGTTAAACTTAGGATCAAGAATCAAATCCAAATTTTGTCTCAAATCTGGATTATCAATAAAGCTATGGACTCTCTTGTAGCAACTTCCAATTCTAAATCAGAATTTTTAGCTAACATGAGTCATGAAATCCGTACGCCATTAAACACTATTATTGGAATGTCTGAACTATTGTTAAATGAAGAGTTACCTCAGCAACATAAAAGTTTTGTACATGATATCAACACTTCGGCTCATATACTCTTAGAAATTATTAATGACATCTTGGATATCTCGAAAGTGGAAGCAGGTAAAATGGAAATTATACCAATTGATTACGATTTTGACTTATATATGGAGTCATTAGTTTCCATGTTTACCTTTATGGTGCAGAAGAAAAAAATTGAATTTTACTATGAAAGAGAAGAAGGGATTCCTCGTTATCTCTTTGGAGACAATCTTAAACTCCGCCAAATACTTACTAACCTTTGTTCTAATGCAGTAAAATTTACTGATAAGGGCTCAATAAAATTGAAAGTTTCTCTCGAAGGAAACTATATCAAATTCTCTGTTCATGATACAGGGAAAGGAATAAAAAAAGAATCGATACAATATTTATTTAAAACATTCATGCAAGTTGATAAAATGGAAAACCGAAATATTGTAGGTACTGGTCTTGGGCTTGCGATAACTAAATCACTAGTAGAATTAATGGGGGGAAATGTAGGCGTGGAAAGTGAATATGGAGAAGGTTCAACCTTTATCATTCGTCTCCCACTTGTTCTTGGGGACCCAGAGAAAATTAGAATTGATGCCCAAAAAGAAAAAGAACAACAATTTTCAGCACCCGAAGCAAAAATCTTGGTTGTTGATGATAATGAATTTAATTTAAAAGTTGCTAGTGGCTTGCTCCGTTTATCAGATATTTATCCACACACTTGTACTTCAGGAAGTCAAGCCATTGAGTTGGTTCAACAACAGGAATTTGATCTTGTTTTTATGGACCACATGATGCCTGAAATGGATGGAATAACTGCTACAGCAGTGATTAGAGAACTGGGGGGAAAGTTTGTAAAATTACCCATTATTGCATTGACCGCTAACGCACTTGATGTATCACGCGAAATGTTTCTTGCCAACGGGTTTGACGGTTTTATTTCGAAACCAATTGAAACCAAAGTCCTTAACAAAATTCTTCTTAAATGGTTGCCACCCCAAAAAATTCATCAATCAATGATACAGCAAGAACAGATTGCAACTGTTGAAGATAAGGTTCCCAGCAACTATCTTACCCTACTAGGAGAAGAAATAGATCCCGCCCTGGGATTGAAAAATTTCAATGACTCTAAAGAAATGTATTACAACTTTCTAAAACTGTTTCGCGAACGAATAGGTTCCGATCGAGAGAAAATGATCGCTCTCATCGACAAAGAGGATTGGCAATCCTTTTATATCGAAGTTCATGCAACAAAATCGGTACTCAATAGCATTGGAGCATCTAAGCTTGCCGATTGTGCCGAACTATTAGAATCAGCGACTAATAACAATAACCTTAGTTATTGTGTAAAAGCATACCCTGATTTTGATGCAAAGCTGAATGACCTGCAAAACCAATTAAACTTCTTGTTAGAAAACGAAGAAAAAAGCACTCCATATATCATTGGTTCAAGAGAATTTTTAGAGCAAGAAACTACAACTATCATCCAACAAATTGACTTATATGACATAAATAAAAGCGAACAACTACTAAAGAACCTCTTAAATTATGATTTTGGGGAACAAATTAATTCTCAATTATATACTGCCTTTAAAGAATTGTCTCAGTTTAACTACCATCTTGTGAAAGAAACATTACAAAAGATATCAGACATCACTGCTCAATGATAATTCCGAAATAAACGAGCATATAATTTTGTACACCCAACATTAAAAAAACAAATAATAAAGGCATACAAAAACATCGATACTATAGCGCCCCAGAAGAGCATTATAAGGTTATAAAGACCATTCACCAGATTATAATTATAGGTCAGATAAATGGATAAATAATTGTTGGGATAATACTTAAGCACCAACACCAATAATAGTAGAGAGGTGATAATACATATAATCTTTACTAAATAAAAATAGATTATTTTGCGGAAATTTTTTCCCCAATAACGCATAAAAAAAAGGATGGATTGGGTAAAACTATAATTAATAACTAATTTGGGTAGGATAAAATCATTGACCCATATATTAAATAATATGATTCCGCTAACTAAATAGGTGAGGAAGAATTGAACTAGTTTAATTTGAGACAGAGGATCAACTATTTTGTAAAATATTAGTAATAAATACACTGCCACTAAAAAAGAGTAAATGATCAATAAAAGAACAAGGAAAAGAATGTTATAAAAAAATGAAGGAACTGTATAATTAAGAAAAAGATGAAACTGTTCTTGGGAGCAGATACGAATTTTATTGACTTCTAAATAATACCGAATTTCAAAAATATGTTTGAGGTAAAAATAAAGTCCTAAAATAGTCCCAATAATAAAAATATAAAGTGGAACATAACCTTTTTGTGTGGTACTGATCAAGATGATATTTTCCCAAACGATGCTTTTTTCCACAAACATCGATAAATGAATAGGGAAATAAAAAAACTGTACTCCATTCCAAGCCACAAAGATATGCAAGGCAAATAAATAACAAATATCGATGATTCTTGATTTCGCTAAAAACATGTTCTTCCCCTTATGTGTAGTATTTATCTAGCATTTCTTTGATTATTAAACACAACGGTACAAATATAACAAAGACACTATTTGCCCTCTTTAAATCTTCTCTGACAAGTAAAACTAATGTAGTTGAAAGATTTACAAGCAGTTATTTTTCTTTACTTTAAAGGAAAAGTTCGGGCGCTAAAAGACCATATTGAAGACTCTTAACTTTGATCTGTTCCATATCTTCTTTGATTTGTTGCGCTAAATTTTCCCATGCAGGAAATCGAATTTCTGCACGCATTCTCTCTAAAAAGAAGATTTCAATTTCTTGGTTGTACATGTCTTGCGAAAAATCTAGTAAATGAGTCTCTATTCTGATTTTATTCTCTGTATTTAAAGTAGGAGCATATCCGATATTCGTTCCACTGAAATAAAATTTATCTTTTATTCTAGTACAAGTAAAATATATTCCAGCGTGAGGAACTAATTTCTGGGGAAAATTTACCTTTAAATTCATAGTTGGAAAACCAATTTTAGTTCCCATTTTTTTTCCATGTTGAACCACTCCAGACAATGAATAATAGTATCCCAAGTATTTATGAGCAAGATGAACTTCACCGCTTTTTAAGGTATTACGAATTAGAGTACTAGAAATAAGGTGTTGTTCCATTTGATATGGTGGAATTTGGTACACCTCATAGTTATACTTTTCGGAATGGTTATACAAGAACTGAACATCTCCGCTTCTATTAAAGCCAAATCGAGTATCATATCCAATAAGTATGGCGAGAGGATGATACTTTTGGACTAAAACTGATTTTAGAAATTCTTCCGCTGCCATATTTTGAATATCGGTAAAATCTAAGAGATCGATAGTATTGATGCCAATTTTTTTTATCTTTTCGATCCTTTGCTTTGGCTCCGATAAAACAGTATAATCGCAATGATCATTATTTAGGAAGCAATTTTTTTCTTGGAGAAGAGAAGCGAATTTCGTTGGTTTCGAACATTGGTTGTATGTAATAACCACTGGTTCAGCGTGTAACAAATTCGCCTTGTTAACCAACTCACACAACAAGAATTGGTGTCCTTTATGTACTCCATCAAAAAAACCTAAGGTAATAATTATCCTACTCATTTTCCATAAATACTTTATAGGGTTTTAATAAAAAACTCGTCGGAGAAATGGTGGAATTTGCGGTTGGAAAAACTACTTTACCCAATCCTAGAAACTCATTTTCATGCTCAACAAGAACTATTTGGTCGTTTGAATTAGCTATACGGGAATCTTTTCCCGACGGAGTCTCTATCATCTCAATGTCAAAGGTAACTTGTAATCCATGTAAAAATTTATTTTTTTCAAAGTGATTAAGGCTAATTTGGGGAATACCATTTAATAGTTCATTCATTGGTTTTAAGGGTGTTAATGAGTTTATATCATTGAAATTAATACTATTTTCCACATCAAATAAACCAATTTTTGACCGATGTAGTTCAAGAGTTACCGCACAAGTTCCACATAAATCAGCTATTTGTTCTGAGAGAGTTCTGACGTATGTTCCCTTTGAAACTGTTGCTTTCCATTCAAAAATTGGGTATTCAAAACTAAGTAGTGTAAATTGATTAATTTGTATCTGGCGCTCAGGAAGAGTAAAAATTTCCCCCTTTCTAGCCCTTAAGTACGATTTTTGACCTCCAACCTTAATCGCTGAATAATTAGAAGGAATCTGTTTTTGCAACATTAAAATGTGGGGAATAATCTTCGTAAACGATTCTTGGGTAAGATGACGATTTGATTCTTCACAAATAATTTTTCCAGTCCTATCACCCGTATCAGTACGAATACCAAATTTACTTTTAACGCAGTATTCTTTATTATAATTTGTCATTAGTTGGGAAATTTTAGTTGCCTTATTAACTAAAACAATTAATAATCCCGTAGCAAATGGATCAAGAGTACCAACATGACCAACCTTTTGTGTTTTATATATCTGCCCAATTCTTTTCACAACTCCAAAGGAAGTGAGCCCCGGTGGCTTATTCACCAGTAAATACCCGTTTTTCATACCATTAACCTCTTTTCTTGCTGGAGTTTTTTCATTGGTGTTCTATATATTTAAGCCTTTATATTATCAAATGTTACTACATTATTGATGTATTCCAAGACTTGTTTTTTTACAGTTTTTAAATCTCCACATAATTGAAACCCAGCCGCTCGATTGTGTCCTCCCCCGCCAAAGTGTTGGGCAAGTATGGCAACATCATATTTATCTGACCGAACACTCATCCGATAAAACTCTTTTTCGTATTCTTGGAATAAAACAGCTATATCAATATCAGAAGCACCTTTGATGTGTTTCATTAGTTTTGAGTAAGCTTCTGTTGTTAACCCATTTTGGTTAAGCATTTCTAGGGTGGCATAAAAAGTTGTAACTCTATTATTTGTTTCTAAAGTGGATAATACAGCCCCTAGGAATTTATAAAAACAAATTGGTTTACGATATAAAAACTGATTGACAATTACAGCAGGTATTAATCCCAATTCCATTAAACTGACGACTGTTTGGAAAGCTTCTAGATCAGAATTAGAATTAACAAAATTATCTGTATCATTCACGATTGATGTATAAATGCAAGCAAGATAGTCTTGTACCCAGCTTCCCAGATTTTTAGTAATTTTAGTTTGAAATATTCGATTGATGATAACTCCTGTACACACAGCATTATCATCGATATAATAGTCATATAGAGCATTAATTTCTTGATGTTTTAAAACATGATGATCGATAAATAAAACTTTTATTGCTTTTTGAAAAATCTCTTTTTGGGTATCAACCCGATCAACTTCGTGGCAATCGAGAACAAGCAATAAATCAAAGAAAAAATCAGGGTCTAACATGTTATAAGGGGTTATGCAGCATTGTTGATGATTTAAATAATCAAGAAACGAAGGAAACGGTGAGTCTATAACAATTTGTGGCTTAGCTTGATAGATATTTTCTAAGCAATAATAAATGGCAAGAGCCGTACTTAATCCATCACCATCAGGATTTTCATGTGTTGTGAGGGCGATTTTTTGATGAGCAAACTGCTGTAACAATACTTCGATTTGATCAATTCTTTTGTAAAGCATTTATTTCTTCCTTGTCTATTAGTATCTAATTTTGAGGCTGTCAATTTATAAAAGTAAGTCTTCATGTCAAGGGTTTTTTTCTTGTGAAGTATAATTAATGTCAATTCTAACTTATTAATAACCACAAAAATCTTTTTTAAATATCCTCTATTTTTTCCTTGACACCAAATAAGGATTTAATAATTATGCTCAAAAATTTC
>JGI24702J35022_10001015_pt1 | contig 17581 bp, 21 predicted proteins | sample TergutTh196P4_FD_35022 | JGI IMG/M metagenome (IMG submission 35022)
GAATAGCCGGTAATGGCGGCGCACAGACAGATGAAGACAATTCCGAAAAAACGGATTTGCCTGAAACTTGTTTCGATATTCTTTAATGACTTAAATTCCATGTTTTTAATGTTTTAAATTTGATGGTTATGGTACTAACCTGCCTCTTATGTTACCGACAGTGGCGCCCGCAGCGCCTGCGGCTAATGAACCGCTTCTTGTGGCGGTAGCATTGACATTTCTACCGTAATTTCCCATTCCGCCGGCTTGAATAACCCAATTGGCTACGCTTGGAATGGTGAAATACCCTATAATCCCAATAATGGTAAAAACGATGTACACGCCGTTAGATGCGTCAATGCTGAATGTCGGGTCGGTTGCCAAACGTTCGATGTCGTTCTGCAAAATGAGCACCTGTATTTTGGCTAAAATGGCGCTGAAAAGGTCAGCCACCGGCAACCACAAATACACACTAATATAGCGGTTAAACCACTGTGTCATAGTCGCCTGAAAACCATCCCAAACAGAAAACGCAAAGGCTATCGGTCCGAGAATGGACAATACAATCAGGAAGAACGTGCGAAGCGTGTCAATCAGCAATGCCGCCGCATGGAAGATAAGTTCCAGAATTTCGCGGAACATGTTGCGGATAGCCTTGCGCATATTGTACATCGCGCGTTCAACGTACATTCCGGCGATGGTCATCAGGTCGCTTGGGCTCCAGCCCAACTCGTCCAATTTGCGGTCAAATTCCTCGTTGGAAACCAAATAGGCGGTAGACGGGTCGCGCATCATCGCCTCGTATTCCAATTTGTCTTTTTGTTCCTGATAATTGTGCATGTCCATGGTTTGGGACTCCAAAAGTTGGTTCGTCCCCTTGACTACCGGACTTAACACGGCATTAAGTGTTCCCAATACGATGGTGGGAAAAAACATGATGCACAGCCCGATAGCGAAAGGACGCAACAGAGGATACACATCAATCGGCTCTGCCCGCGCCAGCGACTGCCAAACGCGATAAGCCACATAAAAAAGCGCCCCCAGCCCTGCAATTCCTTTGGCAACACCTGCCATCGTCGCACACAGAGGCATCATTTCCGTATACAGTGTGCGGAGTATCTGATGAAGATTTTCAAAGCCCATATTCTTTTAATTATGAATTATGAATTACGAATTTTAGTTTTCAGTTTTCAGTTTTCAGTTGGGCAAAGCCGCATTATCTGAAAACTGAAAACTTTCAACTGAAAACTGACAACTACCAATATCTGTCGTCTTGATTACCATACAACTCCAATACTCTCTGCGTATCGCCCTTCTTTTTTGCGCGTATCAACGAAATCGAAATATTCTTTTTCGTGTAGTACGACACAAAATCGCGGTGATATTTCACCTTCGTATAGACTTGGTCGATGATAGCCATACGCTCGGCGTCGCTCATGGACAGGCTGCTTGCTGAAATGATGTCCTTTACTTCGGCAAGCAGGTCGGCGCTTTCGTTCAACAGGATGGCATATCCGTTACCGATGGCGGTCATTTCGGCTTCCGTGAAATTTTCGTCGTCAATGATTTTTTGAAAATTGGTCACGTAAATTTCCGAAATTTCACCCACCAGCAACACCGTTTTCTGAACCTTTCTCGCGTCCTTTACAAGGTTATTTACGGATTGCAGCGCTTCGTAATACTCTTTGTCGAGTAGGTCAGCCCCCTTGCGGAGGCTTTCCCCTCTAAGAACCGTACATGATACTTTCGCATCATACGGCTCAAGTAATTCAAAATTTCTATTATGAAACCGGCTCATGTCCTCCTAATTTTTCAGATAACACATTTGTTCTTCCGCAATAGAGATGCGCCAACATCCGTTCGGGCTTGCCATTGACCGTATGTTCAACAACCCGCCACGGTGTCCAACTGTTAATCTCGTGTTTGCAGAAGGGACATATACGTCCTTGCTTTTCCAGAATAAATCGAATTGTACTCTTGCTTTTGGCATCATTTAACATCAGGCGGGTTTCCCTTTTCTGAAAGTAACCTTTCCAGTTCGGGTCGTAAGGATTTGCCTCGTGTTTAACTTTGGCATAGCGGGTAATTTTGATATTTGACAACCATTGTACAGGAAATAACTCTGTCTTGCCCTTCCTGATAGCAGGTGAGGCGAAAACCCAACTTTTTCCTTTATGGTTACGAAAATATTTGTTTACAACCCATCTTTTGCCTTTTGCCGGATGTCTCCTTAACGACCACTGCATCAGTTTTTGATAGATATGAAAATCCATTTTCTGAAAAACTTTTGCCGCCGAGCAGTGACGATAATAGTTCCCCCACCCCGTTATTATGGGATTTAACAGCCTGATGAGCGATAATTGCGGGATAGATTTATTAGCGTTCATCACCTCTTTAATCTTTTCCTGAAACTTCTTTTGGCTGTCTTTTGACGGTTTGATAATAAGCGTTCCATTGTTGTATTTCCTGATATTGAATCCGAGAAAATCGAAGCCTTCACTGATGTGAGTTATCTTCGTCTTTTCTTCTGACAGGGTAAGCCCTCTTTCTTTGAGAAACTCTCTAATGAATGGCACAATTTCCTGTTCCAATATTTCTTTACTTTCTGCCGTGATGATAAAATCGTCGGCATAGCGCACAAGATTTACTTTTGGATTATAAGCCTTACCGTTTATTGTCCTTTCCTTATACTTTTGATTAAGGACTGTTTGTATTCCGTCTAATGTCATATTGGCAAGTGTCGGGGATATTATTCCGCCCTGTGGCGTACCTTCGACTGTCGGATAGAGTTTTCTGTCCAGCATAAAGCCGCTTTTTAACCATTTCTTCAGGATAACTTTATCCATCGGAATGTTGTTCTTCAGCCACTCATGGCTGATATGGTCAAAGCATCCTTTAATATCGCCTTCCAGAACCCATTGTGCGGATATTTTCCGCGACAGGATGATGAAACATTGATGTAAAGCGTCTCTTGTTCCTCGTTCCTTTCGGAAACCATATGAATGGTTGTCCGCTGTTGTTTCTGAAATCGGGTCGAGCGCGAACAGATACAATGCTTGCATGGCTCTGTCTTTCATTGTCGGTATTCCCAACGGTCTTAATTTCCCGTTCTTCTTTTTAATATGCACCCTTTTAAGTGGTTGAGGAATATATCCTCTTCGATTTAATTGTTGGATAGCATTCAGTTTTGATAATGGTGTTGACCATTGTACTTTATCTACTCCCGATGTATGCTTTCCTTTATTAGAAGTCACTCGTTTTACGGCTAAAGCCTTTGCCGAAAAAGAGTGGGTCAGTATCCACTGTAATGATTTGACCTTACCGTGTTTACCTTCCTTTTGAGCCTTTACAATACGTGCTTGCAGCTTTCTAACCTTTGCCTGACATTTGTTCCAGTCAATGCCTTCCCACTTGTCATGCGATTGGTCAGCGGGTGCACACGATTTTTTAATTTCGTCCATTTGCTTTCCTGCTTTAAAAAAGTTCTAAAAGTTTCTTGTAAAGAATTACCTAACGAGGAAGTCAGCCTGCTTTCGCATGGGATAACGTTTAAATCCCTATTCATTCCATTACAGAATGATCTTCGCTTTGTCCCCAATCCTCTACCCGCACTCCATTCGGCTTGCCTTACGGCTCGCTTATCTGCCGGATAGCAGAAGAAATACGGGCTTACCGTGTTCTGTGCAAGTGACAATGAATGACTTAGGCTCTGTCTATACACCGGCAGTCTCTGTGTCCGTGTAACCCCACAAGGTTCGAGGTTATCCGACTGCATACCTTTTGGTTCAAGCCCAGTATCTTTTGGCTTGTTTACTACGTTACGATGCATCAACGACAGTTCACTTACGTTAGCCATATCACTCAGCCAAGCTCCCTGACCGTTTGATACTAACGGTCTTTGTCCTTCACTCACGGTCAAGACTATTCCTTTCGGAAGGGCTACCTTGTCAGGACAGCTTCGTACAAAACAATTACTCGTAATGCACGTGCCCATAGGCTTTATTGACGGAACAATAAGTTTAATCATACAAATAATATTCTTCTGTTAAACAATCACTTGCATAGCTTTCACGTCACACGCCCTGCTCGTAAATTTTAGCGGTTTCCTTAAAATTATTGATTACATTTTTCGCCGTGGTGGACGTTTCAATAATCTGTTTTGCCGTGTTCAAAATCCCCGACGCCAAGTTTGCCGGGTCAAAAGTTACAAACTGCGCTTTCGCGGGAAGCGTACAAAAAGCGACCATAGCCGCTACCAAAATCAATTTGGATTTTCTGTTTTGATGAACTCTATTATTATTCATGATTTCTAATTTTTAATTTATTAAACTATTAACTATTAACTTGAAACTTCAAACCTGAAACTTCAAACTTCAAACTTGAAACTTCAAACTTTTTCCTCCGCCTTTTGTTTCAAGGCGAGTTCCATATCGCCACCGAGTTTTTCCACTAATTGAAAAAGTTCCAATTTTTCGGTTTCTTCGGTGGTGTAACAAAGGTATTCGGGCATACTCACCTCTGTCGCGTAGACAGCGGACTGTACGCCCCCAAGTCCAATGCCGGGTAGGTCGGGGGCATTACTGCCCCTTTCCCCCCTAAGAACCGTACGTGAGAGTTTCCCCTCATACGGCTCAAGCAATTCAAAGCCTCTATTGATAGAAGCCGGCTCAATTACCTCTTTTTGTTGGTTTTGCTTTCTACGGCAATCATCATGGACAAGGATTTTTTTCGCTTTTTCGTTGGTTACTGTTTCAACCATGCTCCAAGCGTGTTCTTTATCAATAAGATTACCGCATAAAGGACATTTACACTCTTGTCTTTTCCAGACACTTAACAATGTTTTTCTGCCGTTGAGCGATAGAAGCATTTTGTAAGTGTTTCTTTTATCAAAATACTCCTTCCATTCGGGGTCGTAAGGATTTGCTTTGCCTATGATTTTAATAAAATTGGTTATTTTGGTATCATACAGTCTTTTTAGTCTGATTTTTTCGTTTTGACTGTTCTTGTCTAAATCTGCTGTAAAACACCACCCTCGATTATTAAACCTTCGGAAGTATCTATTCGCTATCCAGTATTTTCCTTTTTTTGGATGTCGCCTGACAGCCCATTGCCAGAGTTTTTTAAAGATTAAGTAATCTGCTTTCCTGAATGTTACGGATGCTGAACTGTGTTTGTAATAATTAGTCCAGCCTACTATGACAGGATTTAAGAGCCTAATGACGGATTCCTGTTTGGATGATTTGTTGGAACTGATTATTCCACGTATCTTATCCATGAATTTCAATAGTCCCTTTTTGGATGGTTTGGTGAGAAATTTCCCTTTGTATTTTCGGAAATTGAAGCCAAGAAAATCAAAACCTTCGTCTATGTGTGTAATCTTCGTCTTTTCTTCGGATAGGGTAAGCCCCCTTACTTTAAGAAATTCACGGACGATAGGTAATACCTCGTTTTCTAACGTTTCCCTGTTTCTGCCTGTGATGATGAAATCATCGGCATACCGCACCAAATTTACTTTGGGGTAATAAGTTTTTCCGCTTTTACTTTTGGGTTTATATTTCTCTGCAAGTAATGTTTGCAGTCCATCCAGTGTCATATTCGCAAGAGTTGGGGAAATAATTCCGCCCTGTGGTGTTCCTTCTTCTGTGGGAAAGAGTTCTTTATTGAATACAAATCCCGCATTCAACCACTTCTTCAACATCACTTTATCCATAGGGATATTGTTCAGTAACCATTCGTGGCTGATGTGGTCAAAGCATCCTTTTATATCTCCTTCCAGAATCCAGTCGGGACTTTTACCGCTCGCTAAAATAATGTAGCATTGAACGGCAGCGTCCGTAGTACACCGTTCCTTCCGGAAACCGTATGAATGGTTATCCGCTGTTGTTTCTGCAATTGGTTCAAGCGACATCAAGTATAAAGCCTGCATGGCTCTGTCTTTTATGGTCGGTATTCCCAACGGACGTAATTTCCCGTTACTCTTTTTAATATGCACTCTCCTCATCGGTTGTGTTTTGTATCCTCTTCTTTTCAGGTCGCTAATTGCTTTGAATCTTTTAATGGACGTTTCTCATATTAAACCGTCAACGCCCGGTGTCCTTTTACCTTTATTAGAGGTCACCCGTTTAACTGCCAACGCTTTGGCATAAAACGAGTGTGTCAGCACCCACTGCAAGGCTTTAACCTTGCCATGTCTGCCTTCCTTTTGAGCCTTTACAATACGTGCTTGTAGCTTTTTAACCTCAGTTTCGCACTTGAGCCAATTGATTTCGTTCCAAGTTTTCCACTGTTGGTCAGTTGATGCACACGATGTTTTAATTTCGTTCATTTGCTTTTCTACTTTAAAAAAGTTCTAAAAGTTTCTTGTAAAGAATCACCTAACGCAGAAGTCTGCCTGCTTTCGCAGCAGGGTAACGTTTAAACCCCTATCCGCTCCATTACAGAGCGGCGTTCGCTTTTTCTGCAATCCTATACCCGCACTCCCATAGGCTTGCCTTACGGCTCGCTGTCCTGAATTGCTCAGAAGAAATACGGGCTTACCATGTTCCGCATAAGTAACAAATGAATGGGTTAGAATCTGTCTATTCCACCGGCAGTTCTGTTGTTCGTGTAATCCCAGTCTGGAAGGGATTATCCGACTGCGTCCCTTTTGGGTTAAGCCTGTCAGTATCTTTGGCTTATTCAAAGTAACGATGTTTATTAACAGTTCACTTTTGTTATTCATACCATTCAGCCTCGCTCCCCAACCGCATGATACTTGCAGTGTTGTCTCTGCCTCACGACTTTGACTTCTTCTTTCGAAAGGGCTACTTTGTCCGGATTGCTTCACACAAGACCATTGCTGGTAACGCATGTATCCGTAGGCTACTGCTGACGAAACAGCAGGTTTAATCTCTAATCTCAACATAATTCACATCTTAAATTATTTGTTAAACAATTACTTATGCGACTTCATGTCACAGCCACACCTCCTTGTAGCGGCGGTTGGGGTCGTTGGACTGATTGATGCTCAAAATCTGCGACTTTTCCTTTTCGGTCAGTCCAAGCAACGCCTGAATGCTGTCGAACTTGTTCATGTATTTGCGTTGGTCGAGAAGGATTTTGCAATCGGAATTGTTGATGATGCTTTCCTTCACAACCGGACTTGAAATGATGTCGTCCACTTCCTGCGTCACCACGATGGCTTCCCCGAAATACTTGCGCACGGTTTTGTACATGTATTTCAGATATTCAGCCATATTGTTGGACGCCAACGCCTTCCATGCCTCCTCCACAATCAGTTGTTTGCGAACGCCTTTTAATCGCCTCATTTTGTTGATGAAGGCTTCCATGATGATGATGGTCACCACCGGAAACAACTCCTTGTTTTCCTTGATACTGTCGATTTCAAAGACGATGAAGCGTTTAGACAGCAGGTCGATGTTTTCGGCGGAATTGAGCAGAAAGTCAAACCGTCCGCCCCTGTAATACTGACGGAGCGTGGTGAGCATATTGTCGATATTGAAATCCGACTTGCTCACCTTGATTTCCCTTGCGTCCAACTCCTGCCGGTAGACATCACGGATGAACTCGTAAAAGGTATCGAAACAGGGAGTAATGTTTCTATCGTCCTGTATCCGAAGGATATAGGACGTAACCGCATTCCCCAATTCGCCCGACTCCGTTTTGGTGATTTTATCCTCTTCGCTTTTCCAAAGGGTCAAAAGCAGCGTTTTGATACTGTCCTTTTTCTCGACGTCAAAACGGTAGTCATCCGTATAAAACGGGTTGAAACGAATGGGACGTTCTTCGGTGTAGGTGAAGTAAATCCCGTCTTTTCCGTGCGTTTTACGGTTGATTAACTCACACAGACCCTGATAGGAATTTCCGGTATCTACCAACACGACATGCGAACCCTGTTCCCAATACTGCCGCACGAGATGGTTCATAAAGAACGATTTGCCCGAACCGCTCGGTCCCAAAACAAATTTATTGCGGTTGGTAATCATCCCGCGCTTCATCGGCTCGTCGGAAATGTCCAAATGGACAGGTTTTCCGGTAAGCCTGTCTGCCATTTTAATGCCGAAAGGCGACAGCGACGAACGGTAATTCGTTTCTCCGCAGAAGAAGCACAACGCCTGCTCGATGAACGTGTAAAAACTTTCCTCTGCGGGAAAATCGGCTTGGTTGCCCGGAATGCCCGCCCAATACAACACAGGCGTATCAACGGTATTGTGTCGCGGACGGCACTCCATCAACGCCAACGCGCTGCCTACGTCGCTTTTGATTTGTTTGAGTTCTTCGGGGTTGTCGCTCCATGCCATCACGTTGAAGTGTGCGCGGACAGAGGTCAATCCCTGACTGTGCGCCTCGTTCAGATACTGCTCAATCCATTCGCGGTTGATTTGGTTGGCGCGGCTGTATCGCGACAGCGAGTGCATGTTGCGGGCAACCTTCTCAAACCGTTTCAGATTGTCGGCATGGTTGTCGATGAAAATCCATTGGGAATAGATGTGGTTGCAGGGCAGCATCACGCCAACGGGCGCGGCAAACGACAGGTTACAGTCGCTTCGGTCGGTGGACAGGCGCTCATAACGGCTGTCCGTCCGCACCTTCGACGGCAAATCGTCGGGGTCGGAAAGCGTGTGCAGGCACATCAGGTTGTCGCCGATGCGCATTTGACTTGCATCTAAACAAATATCTTCCAAACAGTTGGCGTCGTTCATGGATAGAGAAAAGTATTGTTCTATCAATCCTGCGCTGTGCGGAGTTCCGGTGATTTCTTCATCGGCAAGCCGCGTCAGTTTCACGAACCCGCTTTCGTTGACTATCCTTTGGAATTGGTCGGCGCTCTCGATGAAATGCAATACCGCATCCTTGTCCTGTATTTCCTTGGGAACGATGAAACCGCGCCCCAACGAACTGAACATGCTTTGCTGTAACATTCTCGTTTTGGTGGTTTTGGTCAGAAACAGGAAACAGCGGTGGTTCAGGAACGGACGCTCTGAAAAATGCCGCTCAAACGAGCGCGAGAGGAAACTCATGTTGTCGCGCTGCATGTCCGGGCGGTAGTTTTTTCACGAACCAATCCTGCTTCATCACAACCGTAAAATCGGGCAGTACCTTGAGCGCCTTTGCCCAAGTCGCGTGGACGGTTTCATACTCGGCGGCTGTCACTGTAAACAACTCCGGTAAATCCACGCGGTACGCAACCGTCACATCCGCATCCTTGCTGATGATACACCCCTGTTCTACCGTCAGAATGGGAAAACGGCTTTCGAGCGTGGTGGCTTTCATGACGTTTCTCATGGCTGCTGCGTTTTGAGGGTGAATAAACGGCAAAAGCGCACCCGGTTGATGAGATAGCGCGGATGGAACATCCGTGCCTGCATTTTCATCAGCCCATGTGCGCCATACTTTCCGTTGAGCGTAAAGGTAAGCCACACCAAAGTTGTAGCCGCCCCCACGCCAAACAGGATGCAAATCCACTGATTGACGCCCGCCATGTACAGGATGACAAACATCACAAACACAGCCAACAGTCCGCCGGCGAAAATAAACAGGTATTGGCTCTGCAAACCCTTAAATTCAGCGGGCTTTCCAATACCTTTATTTACATTAAATTCTGCCATTTTTCTTTAATTTTCAATTTTCAACTCTCAATTTTCAATTAAAGGAAGAAGGAGCGCAGAATGGTTGCCGCCACAATCAGAAAGATGCAGGCTCCGAACCATGATGCGGCGGTTTTCGAGGTATCGGGGTCGCCCGCCGAAAACTTGCTGTACACTTTCACACCGCCAATCAAGCCGATGACCGCGCCAATGGCGTAAATCAGACGTGTTGCCGGCTCAAAATAACCGGTTACCATGGTGGTTGCTTCGGTGATNCCCGCCGAACCGTCTCCCTGCGCCATAGCGCTTGCGACTGCCAACATCGCGGCAACCGCTGTCAAAATTTGTTTTTTCGTTTGATGATTTTTCATACAATTTTTATTTTATGTTTTGGTGAATAAAAAAATTATCGGGGGCAAAAGTATAACGGCTTTTTATTTGATAATCAACCCTGTCGGCATGTTTCCGCAGGTTTCGTCATTTGTCCGGAAAGGGAGTTGAAAATGGAAAGTTGAAAATTGAAAGTGACGCAGAGCGAAGTAAATTAGTGTAAATGCGTCATAGATGACCTTTTTTGAAAAAAAGAAGATTTTTTTGAAAAATATTTTGTCAATTCAAACAAAGGTTATACTTTTGCCGCACCAGTACCCGTCGAGCCTCTTTACAATGCTTAAATAGACGGGTCGTTTTATTTTAATAATGTCGTGATGAAAGTATTATACTCTAAAACTTGCACCCTTCCGCAAGATTTGATACCGCTGTTAATACAGAGGGGCTTAAACATTCAAGATGAGCAAAGAGCAATGGGTTATCTTACCAATATCGGCTATTTCAGGTTGAGCGCTTATTTTTATCCTTTGTTGAAAGAACCGAAAACCGACCATATTTATAAAGAGAACGCCACATTTGATATGGCAATGAATATGTATCGTTTCGACCGGAAATTAAGGATTTTACTTTTCAATGAAATTGAGAAAATAGAGGTTGCCGTCAGAAGCGCTATGAATAACCTGATAAGCAGCAAACTGAACGATGTGTTTTGGATGACAAATCCAATATACTATCGAAGCCCCGTCATTTTTGCAAAAACATTAACATTCATTCAATCGGAAATAGATAAATCAAAAGAGGAATTCATCGCTCATTTCCAATCAAAATATTCCAATCCTTACCCCCCGGCGTGGATGATTGCCGAAATAATACCGTTGGGCGTTTTGTGCAATTCGTTCAATAACTTGACAAACAAAAGGCTTTTAAAAAACATAGCACGTCAATTTGGGTTACCATTACCCGTTTTTTCTTCATGGCTGTTATTATTAGCCAATTTACGAAACCTGTGCGGACATCATGCAAGGCTGTGGAACCGAGAAATACCGATAATTTCTCACATTCTTAACCATCCCGTGCATCCGTGGATAAACACTGCTGTGACCGATATGAAACGTGTTTATTTCCGCATCTGCATCATCAAATACTTGCTTTTCACCGTTTCGCCCAATAATACCTTCACACAGAAACTGAAATCGCTATTGGAAGAGTTTTCAACCATTGACATCAGAGCAATGGGCTTTCCTGCCAAATGGCATACCGAACCGTTGTGGCAATAGGACGAAACTAAAAAAGCCTCCCACCGTAAAGGCGCGAGGCTAATCGTTACATTCGTTCGACACAAAACGCATCGACACAAAATTGTGTTAAGTTATTGGCGGCAAAGATATAAAATCTTTTAATTCAAACGCCAAATCGTAATTCCTAATTCCTAATTCCTAATTATTTACACATATTGATTGATGTCGAAATTCGCCACCGACACCGGCGCAGGCTTCATTTTGTCCGGATAATCCAAATATCCGGCAATCAACTTTTTCACCATCGCTTCGTGGTCTGCCTGCATACAAATCATGTCCAAAAAATCGGTCGGCATCACGGTTAGCGTTTCGCCGGCAAGATAGGCATCGGTTTCGCCCGTCTTCTTACCCTCAATTACTTCTACTGCGTGACTGATTTGCTCAAAAGTCAAACCCTGCGACAATTCGTCGGTCATATCCATATCGTCGTTGGCATATTGGATAAGTTCGTCTTCATCGGGAATGTACGGAGCGTTCAGGTTGGTTTCTACCTCGTCGGGCATGACGTCCGGTTCGGTTTCTGCTTCCAATTGCATGACTGTTTCGAGGTCTTCGCTCATCAACGGCTCATTGCCCGCGGGTATCAACGGCGCAAGAAATACGGTGGTTGATTTTCCGACAATGTCAATAGCCGGTAGCGGTTCAAGAAACTTTTCGGGTTCTCTTGCCGCCGCCATCCTTTTCCTTGCTATTCTCTTATCCATCAAGTCGCGAATTTGGTAAACCAAATACAGGATAACAAAGAAAAAAAGAACACTTAAATAAATGGTTGCTAATACTTTTGCCATTTCTTTTATATTTAAAACGGTTGACTTACTTTTCTATGAAACAATTCAGTGATTGTATCCTTGTGTTCTTCAATATGTTGATTTAATATGTTGTCAACATAGGCGATAAAACTCACATCACCAATATATTTCAGGTAACGACGTATCATATCATACGTTTCAACGCTGATATATATCTGCTTACGGTTTTTCACAGTCCGTTCTTTAAGGAACAGTTCTGAAAAATCGGATTTTGGGGCTTTGCGTTTTTTGGGCGCTTTGCCAAAATCCGGTTCGGGAAGCGGGTTTTCTTCTTTTACCTGTTCGGGTTGTTCAGACAAATCTTCCCGCTCCATTTCCGGTGCGGTATGCGGTTCCGGTTTCGGCTCCTGTTCCTGTTCCTGTTCCTGTTCCTGTTCAACAGGTGTAATGACCTCGCCGATGAGATATGATTGGTCATTATACGACATCACCCGCTGTAACGCCGCCTCGTCAACTTTAACTCGTTTTCTTTCGTTCATCTTACTTCAAATGAATGATTTGACAAATCTCCTCAACCAATACATCAAGATTGGTTCCCTTGATGAGAGCCGCAGTTGGAGGAAACAGCGTTGACCTGAATATCTGTTTGCTGTTTTGCGACATTTCCCGCTTGTACTTGATGGTCAGCGGAATTTCGGTTTTCAGGATATGCAGGTTCAGTTGTCCGATGATGCTGTTGTAGCCATCATAAATTTCTCTGTTTTCATTTTTAACCAACTGATTCCAAAAGAGATAAATTCCCTTCAGAGGAACATTCGGATATTTTGACAGGCAGTCCTTCATCGTTAAAGCGAATGTTAAACTGCTCTGCATCACCAATCTGTCTGTGGTGATGGGACAAAATATGTAATCCAAATTCAACATCGAATTTAGAATTCCGGAACTTGACACGGTTCCCGACAGGTCGAAAAACGCGACGTCAACAGGCTTTTCGCTTGCTTCCACATGTTTGTTGGCAAAATCAAGCGCGTTTTCCGGTTGGACAGAAAGCACAGGATATGCTTTATTCCCTGTTTGTTGCCCCCAACTTGCCAACATCAGTTTGAACCGGTCGTTTGCCATCACAAGACTTTTGTCCCGCTCGCGCATGGCATGGATACTGTGCTGCGGATAATCGCAATCGAATACCGCAACGTTTCTGTTACCCGTATAATGCAGATAACTCGCTACAAGGGTGGTAAATGCAGATTTACCTACCCCGCCTTTCTGGTTGCTGAATGCAACATAGATACTTTTATTACTCATCTTTGAAAAAATTTAATTGTTTAACTTTATTTTATTGAAATTTAATTGCTTGACTGATATGATTGCCAATATTGACATCACCGGTATTACTGAAACCATTGCCAATACTGCCGGAATTGATATGATGGCAGTTATGGAAAAGACTGACATTATTTCCATGAAAGCCATTCCTGCCATTATTGCATTGATGACACGTACCGGCATGATAGCCAACAACGGCATCTCTGCAATTCTTTGAAATACTGCCATTCCTGACAAGATTGCCATGATTGGTTGTCTTTCCGTTATTGTCCTTATCGCCTTGAATATCTGTAACGGCTTTGTTGTAATCATTGTAATCACTGATATTACTGATATTACTGATATTGCCGACATTACCGGCAATACCGACAATACGCACATTATTGCCCAATATGCCATAATTGAGATGATTGAAAAGACTGTAATTTCTGCCTTTCCTGCCTTTCCTGCCATCCATTCTATCTTTGCCGCTATTGCCATGACTTGTATGATTTCTATTATTGCGATGAATACTATGATTGCCATTACTGACGGTATTGTCAATACTGCCAATAATTCGGTGCAAATAAAACCGGTTATTTCCGCACCGCAATCACCCTGACGGCATATGTCCCCGTTTTTCCTCATGTTTCCTATTTTCCTTATATACAACGTATTATTTGAACCCTTACCTTTGTCTCGTCAAAAAAAATATGATTTTGGAGCCAAAAACAACCAATGGAAAATCGCATGTTCATCCATGCACCTCCCACAGTCAAAATTATTTGCCCGTGCAAATAGCAAGTTGTGTTTTGCGGCACAAAAAATGCTTTTTGTGCTGCAAAACCAACTTGCCCCCGACCCGCAGTCGGGGGTGGATTGCCTCCAAAGTCGGCAATCGGGGGGAAAGAGTGGAGAATGGAGAATTGAGAATTGAGAATTGAAAAATGGACAAGAATATCAAAAGAAATAAAGGAGGACGCAATCCCAAACCTGACCCGTGCAGGCACAGGCGCGTTTTCTACCTGAACGACACGGACAACTGCCGGTTGGACGCCATGTACCAACAATCGGGCATGACCGAAATGTCGCGGTTTTTGAGGGCAATCATTTTCAACAAGCCGATAAAAGTGGTTAAAATTGACAAGGCAAACGCAGATTACTACATGCGGCTAACCAATTTCTACGCGCAATTTCAGGCAATAGGCAACAATTACAACCAAACCGTAAAAGCCGTCAAAACCAATTTTTCGGAAAAACGTGCGTTGGTGTTGCTTCGGCAGTTGGAAAAAGCGACGTTTGAATTGGTTGCCATCAATAAAAAAGTGATGGAATTAACGCGGGAATTTGAGTTGAAAATTGAAAAATAAAAATGGGGGAAGCGGGGGAAGCGGGGAAAACAGGAAAAATAGGGGAAGCAGGGGAAATGGATTCACTAACTTCCCCTGCTTCCCCGGTTTCTCCAACTTTCCCCTGTTTACCCCAAAAATAACAAAGCATGATAGCAAAAATCAACACCGGTGCCTCCATGTTTGGCGCCATCGAATACAATCAGGACAAGGTCAAACAAGGTCAGGCAACTGTCATTTTCCAAAACAAGATGATGGAAAACTACACCGGCGACCCCAATTCCGACCTGCATTTTGCGCTTCGTTCCTTCGAGCCTTACCTCATCGCCAACCGAAGAACCGAGAAACCTGTCGTGCATATTTCTCTCAATCCCGACCCGAAAGACCAACTTACCGATGAACAATACGCACAATTAGCAGCAGATTACATGGACAAAATGGGCTTCGGAAACCAGCCTTTTATCGTGTACAAACATGAGGATATAGACCGGCATCACCTGCATATTGTTACCGTCCGTGTGGACGAAAACGGCAAAAAAATATCCGACAGTTTTGAAAAATTGCGCTCGATGGATGCCTGCAGGGAACTCGAAATCAAGTACGGATTGCACCCTGTCCTAAAAAAAGAGCGTGAATTTGGCGAAAACTTTATCCGGAAAATCGACTATGAACGCGACGATGTGAAGCGGCAAATATCCAATACTATCAAAAGTGTGGTGCAGATGTACAGGTTTCAGTCGCTCGGTGAATACAACGCTCTATTGGGGTGTTACAATATTGATGTGAAACACATTAAAGGTGAAAAATACGGTAAGGAGTACAACGGTATCGTTTATTCCGCCAAAAACGACAAGGACGAAATAGTGAGCAATCCCTTCAAATCGTCGCTGTTTGGTAAAACATACGGCTTTGAAGGATTGGCTAAATCATGAAAAACAACGCGGAAATTCTGAAAACAAAGGATATGACCGTTCGTTTAAAGACAGTGGTTTCTACCGCCATGAGAGCCGCCGATACAAGGGAAAATTTTGTAAAAGTTTTGCGGGGAAAGGCTATGGACGTAGTTTTCCGCACAAACGATGCAGGGCGAATTTACGGCGTTACATTCATCGACCATGAAAACAGGGTGGTAGTGAACGGTTCGCGGCTTGGTAAGAAATTTTCGGCAAATGTTTTCAACGACCTTTTCAACGCTTCCAAGTTCCACCCTTCTATTTCCCCAATTTCCCCAGTTTCCCCCAATTCCTCCGACAACACCGCCCCTGAAAAACAACCCGCCGACACATCCCTTTTTGAAGAATTGTTCGGATTATTCGACATGAAACCGCATGGGGAAGACTTCAATGAAATCGCTTTCGCCCGAAAGATGCGGAAAAAGAAAAGAAAAAGGATTTGACGGCTTTACCAAAACGAAAAAACCCCTCATGGAGAGGGGTTAATCTTTGCTTATCGATAAATAAGATAATAGTTTTGCACATCTAAAGTAAACATTGCACTAACGAAATAGATCCTGATATACAAATATATAGTATGCAGCTCTTTCATGCATCTGTTGCGTCAACTGTCCCAAGGCTTTTGCTCTATCGACTTCTATAACCGCTTCTTTGAATAGTTCTACGGCTTGATCCATATGCCCCGAGTACTCATATACTTTAGCCGATACAAAGGCATTGGTGGCGTTGTTCATGTGTCGCTGCTGCAGCGCGAGTAATTCGTTTCGCCTTACCCTGTCTTGATAAAATCTGTTTTGTGGATCTAATTGTAACGCTTTCAGGAAATAAGGGTGGGCTTCAACGAAATCTTCTTCAGCAGCGTATTGATTACCCATGTTGAAGTTTGCTTGCGCTTTCTCCGGATCTACATCCAATACCTCTGTGAGGGCGTCGCAATATGTCGGATTGTTTTCTGATAGGTCGCATGCTTTCTTAAAACTGTTTGCCGCCTCTGTATATTGCCGCAATGAAAAACAAGCGCTTCCCAGCAGGTAGTGCAAAACCGCATTTTGCGGACTGAAACCAATTGACCTTTGTAGAAATCTGGCTGCTTCTACGTTTTTACCTTGTTTGAGGAAGGTTTCTCCGAGTTTATACAGCAGTGTGTCGGGCGCTTTGTCGGACGCTTTGGTTAGCGCGCGCCGGTAGTACGTCTCGGCTTCGGCAAACCTGTCGTTTTTGAAACTGTGGTCGCCAAGAACCGTCAGTTCTGCGTCAGTGATGATGTCAGCCGACCTCACAAAAAACTCGTTAAATGTTTGCGACTTTGACAAAAAAGTAGAAGTCGCCAATAAAACTATTACAAAAATTATCTGTTTCATCTATTTAATTATTTTTACCTGATTTTTTATATTTTTACCTGATTTAAAGCATTTGATTACTTGGGAAGATTATTCAACCTCCATGTTGCTTCTGAACGTATTTCTTGGGCTCTATCATTCATTTTTTTCTGCATTTCGCCCAAAGATCTCGCCTTGCTTATTTCGTCAATCGCTTTTTGGAGTAATTCGCTGGAATTGTTGATTTTTCCTGAACTCAAGGCATTTTCGGCAGCGGCAATGTGTTGTTGTTGCTTCGCACATCTTTCGTTTTCAGTTACCGCAATTTTATACGATATTTCTTGCGGGTTTAGCCTTACTGCCTCCGCAAAGTATCTGTGGGCTCCGGCGCAATCTCCATTTTCAACTAATCTATTGCCTGCCTCAAATTGTATCTTCGCCTTCGCCGTATCCGGTACTACAGTAACCTGCGCTGTTGCCGAAATACTTCTATCATTCGAGGCAGTTGCTGTAATGGTCGCGTTACCGAGGCTTACTCCGGTAACTATTCCATTATTGACAGTAGCAATGCTTCCATCACTCGAAGTCCAACTCCAACTCAAATTTTGGGAAGGATTGGTTTTTACTTCTAATCTTACAGTCTTATCTATTTGAACAGATGAATTGTTGGGCGCTATCCACGCGGTAGGTGGTTCCAGATCTTTGAATACAG